>Ga0316197_10000107_pt1 | contig 63519 bp, 60 predicted proteins | sample OudBiesiAoxic_MG_FD_204939 | JGI IMG/M metagenome (GOLD analysis project Ga0316197, IMG submission 204939) | Coastal sediment microbial communities from Oude Bieten Haven, Netherlands - site A oxic | ecosystem: Environmental > Aquatic > Marine > Coastal > Sediment | place: Netherlands... | reverse complement strand
GACGTCTGACAGCCGCGCAAAAGTGCGCACACCAATCTTGGCCACAGCCGCACCATCAACAAAGCTGTTGATCGGGGACACATCGACAGGCTGACCTTCGGCGACAGCGGCGGCAAGGCTTTTGGCACCCGATGGCTCCACAAAAGTATAATCGGTGTCAGTTCCGAAATAACTGCGCGTCCCGGCAGACAATCCGCCGCCCCCAACGGGCAACACGATGCGATCCGGTGCATGACCCAACTGCTCTAGTATTTCGGAAGCAACAGATGCCTGGCCCTCAATCACGTCTTCATCATCAAAAGGCGACAGGAAATGAGCACCCTTTTCAGCGCAGAACTTCTGCGCCTCGGCCAGTGTCTGGTCGAAATAATCCCCGACAAGCCGGACTTCGACGTGATCCCCGCCAAACATCTTGGTTTTCATCACCTTTTGCTCGGGCGTGGTTACAGGCATGAACACAACCCCGTGCACGGCAAAATGCTTGCACATGAAAGCAACCCCCTGCGCATGATTGCCCGCACTGGCACAGACAAAAAGATCATGGTCGGGAATGACCTTGCGCATCGCATTAAAGGCACCGCGCAGCTTGTAAGACCGCACTGGGCTTAGATCTTCACGCTTGAGCCAGATGTCCGCGTCATATTTCGCGCTCAGCAAAGCGTTACGCATCAACGGCGTTTTGGGAAAAACATGGCGCATTGCAGCGGTTGCAGCATCTGCGCTGGCACGGAACGGGGTGGTCATAAGGGCCTCGCGGGTTCGACCCTTTGTCGATACGCGGGGGCTTGCGTCAGGTCAACGCGAGGCTTCAATCTTGCCTGAGCGTGCAAAACCCGATAGGCGCTTTGCAAATCTAAAAGGAAGCTGTCCATGTCCGCGCCCAAAAAAGTCGTGCTCGCCTATTCCGGTGGTCTTGATACGTCGATTATCCTCAAATGGCTGCAAACAGAATACGGCTGCGAGGTTGTCACCTTCACCGCCGATCTGGGTCAGGGCGAAGAACTGGAGCCCGCCCGCGCCAAAGCGGAAATGATGGGTGCCACAGAAATATACATCGAAGACCTGCGCGAAGAGTTCGTTCGTGATTTCGTCTTTCCGATGTTCCGCGCCAATGCGGTCTACGAAGGCCTGTACCTCTTGGGTACATCCATCGCCCGCCCGCTGATTTCCAAACGTCTGGTCGAGATCGCGGAAGAAACCGGCGCAGATGCCGTGGCCCACGGTGCCACCGGTAAAGGCAACGATCAGGTGCGGTTCGAACTGGCCGCCTATGCGCTGAACCCTGACATCAAGGTGATTGCACCCTGGCGTGAATGGGACCTGTCCAGCCGGACCAAGCTGATTGATTTTGCTGAGAAGAATCAGATTCCGATTGCGAAAGACAAACGCGGTGAGGCACCGTTTTCCGTGGACGCAAATCTGCTGCACACCTCGTCCGAGGGCAAGGTTCTGGAAGACCCTGCCGTTGACGCGCCAGACTACGTGTACCAGCGCACGGTCAACCCCGAGGATGCGCCCGACACACCAGAATACGTCGAGGTCGGGTTTGAAAAAGGCGATGCGGTCAGCATCAACGGCGAGGCAATGTCGCCCGCCACCATCCTGACCAAGCTGAATGAATTGGGCGGTAAACACGGGTGCGGGCGGCTTGATCTGGTCGAGGGCCGGTTTGTCGGCATGAAATCACGCGGCATCTACGAGACACCCGGCGGCACGCTGTTGCTCGAAGCGCACCGCGCCATCGAATCGATCACGCTGGATCGGGGTGCGATGCACCTCAAAGATGAACTGATGCCCCGCTATGCTGAACTGATCTACAACGGTTTCTGGTTCAGCCCCGAACGCACGATGCTGCAAGCCGCAATCGACGCAAGCCAGACCCACGTGACAGGCGTTGTCCGCTTGAAATTGTACAAAGGCCACGTGCGCACAGTCGGTCGGTGGTCGGACCATTCGCTGTATTCCGAGGCACATGTGACCTTCGAAGATGATGCAGGCGCCTACGATCAGACCGATGCGGCCGGCTTTATACAACTGAACGCGCTACGGCTTAAACTGCTGGCCGCGCGGGATAAACGCCTCAAGTCGGACACATGAGCCTGAACGAGATCGCGGCCCGCGTCCAAAGAAATCTGGATCGGCGGCCACTGGACAGCACGCTGAAGTTTGATTGCGGGCAAGATGGCATTCTCACACTTGCCGGTGGTCAAGCTATTGTCGGCGACCAACCGGCAGACTGTACCATCGGGATCAGCGCCGCCAATCTGGAAAAGCTGATGGCAGGTAAACTGAACCCGATGACAGCCTTTGCAACCGGAAAGCTGAAAGTATCCGGCGACATGTCCGTTGCACTGAAGCTAAGCAAGCTACTGGGCTAAAGTTTATGCGCCGCAAGCTTTTCGTAATAGGGAAGCGCCCGCGCGCATAGATCCGCCAAACGGCCTTCCAATCGCGGCAACGCCCCTTCTGCGCCTGCAAATCCAGTGCTTTGATGCACTGCGCCGTACCAATGTGCGGCCCAAACGCCGTCTTCCGCGCGCGGGCCTGCAGGCCACGCCAGCATTGCGGGATCGAACGGTAAACCCAGAGCAGAACAGAGCCTGCGCAAGGTTTTTTCGGGGTTTTGCCGAATGTCAAAACTATCAACGACCAACCCGCCAATCTGATCGTAAAGCGCCGCTTGCCGCGCGAACCCGATCTCTTCGAAACTGACGTCAGGCCATTTGGCAGCGTAACTCGCGATCACCCGTGCGGGGTGCCGGATCAGATGCACATTCACACAGTCCTCGACCCATGCCATTGGAAAACCCGCGACCATGTGATGCGGCATATGCTTCATATAAAGATGCGGTGTGGGAACCGGACCAAGGCAGTCACGCGCCACGGCCTCAGGATCCGTTTCATGCGCCGCAATTATTTCAGCACGCATCGGATGGTCATTGCCCGACGCTTTCAGGAAGGGCGCATAAAACGGCTCGTCCATGACGGTGAAATCTGACCGCGCCCCGAAACTATACATCATCGCCGTTGACAGATTACGCGGCCCCGACCACATCGCGATCCGCATTAGCCGTCCCGCCAAAGAATTGTTTCACATTGCATTGTGCAGCCCTGCCGAATTGTTTCAGATCACGATAAAAAGCCCGCTTCGCTCTGCCAAGCCGTAAACTATCTTCACCAGCACGTGAGAACAGCCCCCACCTGATTGATTCAACCGCCCGGTATTGGCAATCTTGGGTCAAAGGAGCATTTCTATGACCCGCCACTACACAGTTAAATCACTCGCCCTCGCCTTTTTCATCACGTTGGGCATCTGCGCGCAGGTTGGTAAGGCTAAGGCCACTGATCTGGAAACGATCACCGTGGCAGGTGGATGCTTCTGGTGCGTCGAATCCGATTTCGAGCGGGTAGACGGCGTGACAGAGGCCGTATCCGGTTTTATCGGTGGCACGGTGGCAAATCCGACGTACAAGCAAGTGGTGAAAGGCGACACCGGCCACTACGAAGCCGTTCAGATCACGTTTGATCCGGAGGTTGTCGATCTCGGCCAACTGTACAGCATGTTTTTCCGGTCAATTGATCCCACGGATGCCGGCGGGCAATTCTGTGACCGAGGTGACGCCTACCGCACGGCGATTTTTACATCCGACCTCGCGCAAGCGAACGCTGCAAAACAAGCCAAGGCCGAAGCTCAGGAAGCTCTGGGCACGCCGATTGTGACACCTATCCTGACCGCCAGCGCGTTTTATCCGGCAGAGGCCTATCATCAGGATTATTACAAAGGGACGCAGTTGGTGCTGACGCGCTTTGGCCCCAAACGTCAGTCATCGGCCTATAACGCCTACCGCAAAGCCTGCGGTCGTGACGCACGCGTTCAGGAATTATGGGGGGATGCAGCACCCTTTGTGGGCGGTTAACCCAAACGTAGGTCTTGTAGCTCGCGCAGGTCGGGTATGACATCTGCTGTCCCGACCCGTGTGACCATCAACGCAGCAGCACGGGTGGCCTGATCTATCGCTTGCGCCATTGGCATACCACGATCCAGCCCCGCGATCAGAAAACCGGTGAATGTGTCACCCGCGCCCGTTGTATCAACCGGGGTGACCTTTACTGCAGCGAAATCCTGCGCCTCTGCACCTTTCGAGAACCACGTGACACCATCCGCGCCCTTGGTCACCACGATATCATTTATCGGCAAATCTTGCAGGTTAGTGTCTAGTTCTGCCACCAACTGTGCCGCTTCGACAGCATTCAGGACCAGCAGATCAACATACGCCATCACAGCGTGAACCGCAGCTGCGTCAAAGGGGGCGGCCGCATAAACCACCCGCAGACCAAGCGATTTGGCCATCTTTGCTGCGTAGGCCTGCCCGTTCGTTTCATTCTGCGTCACGAAACTGTCACCCGGCGATGCCTCGGACAAGGCGGCACCGATCATATCCTCTGAAATGTCACTGTTTGCACCGGTAAAAAGTACGATGCTGTTTTCGCCGCTTTCATCTACACAGATATTCGCATGCCCCGTCGGCGTTGTGACGTGCCCGATGTGGCGGATATCGACCCCGTATTCCATCATGCGATCAGACGCCCAGCGCCCGTCAGGCCCGACTGCACCGATATGCACAACACGCGCCGCCGCGCGTGCCGCTGCAACTGACATGTTGGCGCCCTTACCGCCTAAACCTTGGGTCAATTCTGTTGCCGCCAACGTTTCCCCCGCCATGACCAGATGTGGCACACGGTAGACGTTGTCTGCATTGATCGACCCGAGGTTATAGACCGTCATCACCCCACCTTACAGGCAGCCAGAACCGCCATGTTCAGAATATCATTCGCTGTCGATGTGGTTGAACAAATCTGAATTGACCGGTCGACACCGGCAAGAATGGGCCCGATGACCGTAGCACCCGCCATTTCCTGCATAAGCTTCACCGAGATACTGGCGGAATGGCGCGCTGGCACGACCAGAATATTCGCAGGCCCCGTCAGACGCGAAAACGGATAATTCGCCTGAGCAGTAGGGTTCAGCGCGACATCAACCGTCATCTCACCCTCATATTCGAAATCAACGCCACGGGCATCCAACACATCAGCGGCACGCGCCATCTTGGTTGCACGCTCTGACACCGGATAGCCAAAAGTCGAAAAGCTTACGAAGGCGACACGTGGCTCAAGCCCCATATTCTTAGCCACCGTTGCACCACGCTCGGCAATATTGGCGAGATCTTCTTCATCTGGCCATTCATGCACCAGCGTATCGGCAATAAAGACAATCCGCCCTTTATGGACCAAAGCGGTAATGCCTGCCGCACCATTGATAACGTCAGCATCAAAAACGTGGTTGATCCGGTCCATGATATGCGCAGATTTACGTGTGGCACCTGTGACCAACCCGTCCGCGTGGCCATGTGCAAGCATCAAAGCGGAAAAGACGTGGCGGTCCCGCGCGGCCAGACGGTGGATGTCTTGAGCATCAAAACCCCCACGTTTGAGCCTGTTATATAGAAAATCCTTATATGCATCCAGATGCGTGGTATTGGCCGCGTTCACGATTTCAATCTCGCGGTGCGCGTCTGTCATGCCCGCCTGGTCCAGCTTTTCCCGCACATCATCTTTGCGACCTACCACCAGCGCCTGACCAAGACCCGAACGTTGGTACGTGACCGCAGCGCGCAGAACCCGTGGGTCGTCGCCTTCGGCAAAGATCATGCGTGCCTGATTGGCGCGGGCGCGGGCGTTGATGCCGCGCAGAATGCTGGCTGTCGGGTCCATCCGCGTCTTGAGCGATAGCTCGTAGGCTTCCATATCCACAATCGGCCGTCGTGCAGCACCAGTATTCATGCCCGCTTTGGCGACAGCAGGCGGAATACGGTGGATCAGACGCGGATCAAAAGGCGTTGGGATGATGTAGTCCCGCCCGAAGGTCAGGTTCTTTCCGTATGCCAAGCCAACCTCGTCCGGTACGTCTTCCCGCGCCAGGGCCGCCAAAGCGTGCGCGCAAGCAATCTTCATCTCGTCATTGATCGCGCGCGCGTTGATATCCAGCGCGCCACGGAAAAGATAGGGAAACCCCAGTACGTTGTTGACCTGATTTGGATAATCGCTGCGCCCTGTTGCCACGATTGCATCGGCCCGCACCGCATGTGCTTCTTCAGGCGTAATCTCGGGGTCGGGGTTCGCCATGGCGAAGATCACAGGATCGTCTGCCATGCTCGCAACCATCTGCTCTGTCACAGCGCCCTTAACAGAGACACCCAGAAACACGTCTGCGTTTTTCATTGCGTCCTCAAGTGACCGCGCTTCGGTCTGGACCGCATGACCGGATTTCCACTGGTTCATACCTTCGGTTCGGCCCTGATAAATAACGCCTTTGGTGTCACACATGATGCAGTTCTGATGCCGCGCGCCCATGGATTTCAACAATTCCAGACAGGCAATACCCGCAGCACCAGCCCCGTTTAGCACGATCTTGACGTCTTCGATCTTTTTGCCGGACAGATGCAGTGCGTTGATCAACCCTGCCGCACAAATAACAGCTGTCCCGTGCTGGTCGTCGTGGAAAACAGGAATATCCATTTCCTCTTTCAGACGCTGTTCAATGATAAAGCATTCGGGTGCTTTGATGTCCTCAAGGTTGATGCCGCCAAAGGTCGGACCCATAAGTTTCACCGCGTTGATGAACGCATCTGTATCTTCGGTATCCAGCTCAATATCGATCGAGTTGACGTCGGCAAACCGCTTGAACAGAACCGCCTTGCCTTCCATCACCGGCTTGGATGCCAGTGCCCCAAGATTTCCCAAACCCAAAACGGCCGTCCCGTTTGAGATCACCGCCACCAGATTGCCCTTATTGGTGTAATCATAAGCGGTTTCCGGGTTTTCCGCGATCGCCTCACACGGCACCGCAACGCCGGGCGAATAGGCAAGGCTCAGATCGCGCTGCGTGGTCATCGGGACCGTGGCAGTGATTTCGAACTTGCCCGGTGTTGGTTCTAAATGGAACGCCAGTGCTTCTTCGGCCGTGACACGGGTTTTCGACATCTTAGCGTTCCTCCCTGAACTTTTAAGAACTCCACCTTTAGCTCAAGCCATCCAGCGCCTCAAGCAGTCGGCTTTAGGGCTTTTACCCTGTGCCGCGCATTTGTAAGGTCAGCCAAACTGCCGGGGGGCCAAACATGACCGTCACGCCAATGATGGCGCAATATCTCGACCTGAAAGCCGACTATACGGACGCGCTGCTGTTCTACCGCATGGGCGACTTCTACGAGATGTTCTTTGACGATGCGGTCGCAGCCGCCGAAGCGCTGGACATCGCCCTGACGAAACGCGGCAAACATGACGGCGCTGATATCCCGATGTGCGGTGTACCCGTCCATGCAGCCGAAGGATACCTGCTGACGCTTATTCGCAAAGGGTTCCGCGTGGCCGTCTGCGAACAGATGGAAAGCCCGGCTGAGGCCAAGAAAAGAGGCTCTAAATCGGTCGTAAAGCGCGATGTTGTGCGTCTTGTAACCCCCGGCACCCTCACAGAAGAGGCGCTTCTCGAGGCGCGCCGCAACAATTACCTTGCTGCTTTCGCCCGCGTCCGCGACGCCCAAGCGCTGGCTTGGGTCGATATCTCAACCGGTGCCTTCCACGTGATGCCGCTGTCTTCGGTCAAACTTGGCCCTGAACTTGCACGCCTCGCCCCGTCCGAGCTGATCTGCTCCGAAGGGCAGGCGGAAGATCTGCGCGATCTTGTCGAAGACTTTGGAATTTCACTGACAGATCTGGCCCGCTCTGCCTTTGACAGCACCTCGGGCGAAAAACGGATCTGCGATTTGTTCGGTGTTGAAACACTCGAAGCTTACGGCACATTCACGCGTGCCGAAGTTTCAGCCATGGGCGGCATCATCCAATATCTCGAGATTACGCAAAAAGGCAAACTCCCCCTGTTGCGCCCGCCCCAAACAGAAAGCCAAAACCAGACCGTCCAGATCGATGCCGCAACACGCCGAAACCTCGAACTGACCCAAGCCTTATCAGGCGGTCGCGCCGGATCTTTGCTGTCCGTCATCGATAAAACAGTCACCGCCGCAGGCGCGCGGCTTCTGGCACACCGGCTGTCCAGCCCATCACGCAACCTGGAAGTCACCACTGCACGGCTGGATGCGGTGTCTTTTGCACAAGAGAATACCCGATTGCGCCAGGACATCCGCGATCACCTGCGCAAAGTACCTGACCTTGACCGCGCTTTGTCGCGGCTATCGCTCGACCGTGGCGGCCCGCGCGATCTGGCTGCAATTCGAAACGGCCTCACGCAATCAATACTCTTGCACGACCTGTTCTCAGCCCATGACCTGCCCGGTCTGATCCGGACATCTTCTGAAGATCTGACCGGTCATGATGATTTGATTGACCTACTGGAAACGACCCTTATCGCAGAACCCCCGCTTCTGGCGCGCGACGGCGGCTTCATTGCGCCCAACTACGACGCAGATCTCGATGAAGCCCGTAAACTGCGCGACGAAGGCCGCAGCGTCATCGCACAGATGCAACGGGAATTTGTCTCTAACACAGGCATTTCTTCACTTAAAATAAAACACAACAACGTGCTTGGCTACTTCATCGAAACCACTGCGACCCACGCAGAAAAAATGATGTCCGCCCCGTTATCCGACACCTTCATCCACCGCCAGACCACGGCAAATCAGGTACGTTTCACAACGGTCGAGCTTTCGGAACTGGAAACCAAAATCATCAACGCCGGTGCGCGCGCCGTAGAGATCGAAAAACGCCTGTTCGATATGCTGCAAACACGGATCATAGATGCCGCAGGACCCATCGCTCAAACCGCGTCCGCCCTGGCAGAAATTGACCTCAGCTTCGCCCTTGCAGAACGCGCCAGCTCAGGGAACTGGACAAGACCCACAGTAGATAACTCGCGCGCCTTCAACATAGAAAGCGGCAGGCACCCCGTCGTCGAACATGCGCTCCAGCAAAGCTCTGGCGATCCCTTTATCGCAAACGACTGCGACCTCAGCGCCGAAAATGACTGCGCCCATATCTACCTTCTCACCGGGCCGAATATGGCAGGTAAATCAACCTACCTGCGGCAAAACGCGATCATCGCCCTGCTTGCGCAAATGGGCAGCTTTGTTCCCGCAAGGTCGGCACATATCGGCCTTGTCAGCCAGCTATTCAGTCGCGTCGGTGCCTCTGATGATCTGGCGCGCGGACGATCCACCTTTATGGTGGAAATGGTAGAAACTGCGGCCATCCTCAATCAGGCAGACGATCGCGCGCTGGTCATTCTCGATGAAATCGGACGCGGAACCGCAACATATGACGGGCTTTCTATCGCATGGGCCACTCTCGAGCACCTGCATGATGTCAACAAAAGCCGCGCACTCTTTGCCACACATTACCATGAAATGACGGCACTCGCCGGAAAGCTGGATGGCGTAGAAAACGCAACCGTCTCCGTCAAGGAATGGAACGGCGAAGTTATCTTCCTGCACGAGGTTAAAAAGGGTGCCGCCGATCGCTCCTATGGTGTGCAGGTTGCCCAGCTCGCGGGCCTGCCCAGCGCCGTCATCGCCCGCGCGCGCATCGTGCTCGAAGCTTTGGAAAAAGGCGAACGCGAAGGGGGCGCCACCCAAAAAACACTGATCGATGATCTTCCGCTTTTTGCGGCAACACCGCCACCGGTGCCAGCACCACCACAACTATCAAAGCTTGAAGACCGCCTTGCCGATATTCACCCGGACGAGCTGACGCCAAAACAAGCGCTTGATCTTCTCTATCAACTAAAAGAAGCGGCCAAACCCTGACCGCTTCCCCAAAGCTTCCCTGTCATCTTGCCCGATAAACTCTCGCCGAAGGCACAGAATCTCTGCTGGCGCTACCCCGCCGGTGTGGATGAAACGCCCACCTGCGCAGGCCGCAACAAACGGTCGTGCAACATAAACCCTTCTGCCGCGACCTGAATAATATCGCCTGCTTTTGTGCCCGGCACCGGCGCTTCAAACATCGCCTGATGGTGCTGCGGGTCAAACCGGTCACCGACCTCAGGGGCGATAACTTCGATCCCGTGCTTTTTGAAAACACTCAGCAGCTCGCGCATCGTCAGCTCGATGCCTTCGATCAATGCCGCGTTGCTCTCTTTTTGCTCGTCAGTTACCGTCTCGAGCGCGCGTTTCATGTTGTCATACACCGGCAGCATGTCCCGCGACAGTTTTGAGCCACCGTAGTTTTCGGCTTCGCGACGATCCCGATCCGACCTCTTGCGTGCGTTCTCAGCATCCGCAAGCGCCCGCATAAACCGGTCCTTCAGTTCGTCCCTTTCGGCACGCAACTGCTCGACTTCCAGCGCTTCCTCATCAATTTCTTCCATCTCGTCGGCAAAGGCTTCGGCCTCTGCATCTTCGACATCATCGAGGAAATCATCATTCTTAGGTTCTGCCATTCTAACCCTCTAACTCCGATCGGACACCAGCTTGCCCACCAGTTGCGCCGTGTAATTCACAATAGGAACAATACGGCCGTAATTCAGTCTTGTCGGACCAATGACGCCAACAGCGCCAATGATCTTTCGATCAGCGTTCATATATGGGGAAACCACCAGAGAGGAACCCGAAAGTGAAAAAAGTTTGTTCTCAGAGCCAATAAAAATGCGCACGCCGTCGCCCTCTTCCGCCAATTCGAGGAACTCGGCGATATCCCGTTTGCGTTCAAGGTCGTCAAACAGCTGCCGAATGCGTTCAAGATCTTCGGTTTCGCCCTCTTCGCTCAGTAAATTGGACCGACCACGCACAATAAGCCGTTCGATCTGATCGCCTTCGCCCTCCCATACGGCCAAACCACTGTCCACCAGATCACGCGCGAGCGAATCAATTTCCTGCCGTCGCTTGGTAATCTCGACTTTCATCACACCATGAAGCTCGCTCAGCGTCCTGCCTTCAATCAAGGCATTCAGGAAATTAGCAGCTTCGCGCATGGAACTGGGTGTTTGTCCGGGGGGTGGCGCGAACAGGCGGTTTTCCACATGCCCGTCCGCAAACACCAAAACAACCAAGGCGCGGTCCGGTGAAAGCGAAACAAATTCAATATGTTTGATTGGCGCTTCATGCTTGGGCGTCATCACCAATGATGCGCCCTGCGTCACACCCGACAGTGCAGAGCCCACCCGATCCAGAAGCCCGCTGACATCGTCGGAATTTGATACCATCGTTGCATCAATACGCTCGCGATCGGTCTCATTGGGGTCGCCAATCTCCAGCAACCCATCGACAAACATGCGCAAACCCAACTGGGTCGGCACGCGGCCGGCGCTGACGTGCGGGCTATCCAACAGGCCAAGGAACTCCAGATCCTGCATGACGTTTCGGATCGTCGCCGCACTGACTTTTTCACTAAAGTCCCGCGTCAGGGTCCGGGACCCCACAGGGATACCGTCTTCCAAATAGCCCTCGACCACCCGCCGGAACACCTCGCGCGAGCGGTCATTCATTTCTCCCAGGATATTTGGTACGTCGTTCATGTCAGATTCCTACACAGGACCCGATAAAAGCATAGTTGTGGCAGAATTCAATCGGGGTTGCATCCTCACCTCTCCCCCCTGTACCTGTTTGTCGCACATGAAAAGGAAATAATATGCGCCCCTCTGGTCGAGAATTGAACGAAATGCGCGCTGTTTCTATCGAAACAGGGTTCACTAAACACGCCGAAGGGTCGGCGTTGATAAAAATCGGCGACACCCATGTTCTGTGTACAGCAACAATCGAAGACCGCGTCCCGCCGTTCATCAAAGGCTCTGGTCTGGGATGGGTGACCGCAGAATACGGCATGCTGCCCCGCGCCACGAACACAAGAATGCGCCGCGAGGCCGCTTCCGGCAAACAAGGCGGCCGCACCGTAGAAATCCAGCGCTTGATTGGCCGGTCGTTGCGCGCGGGTGTGGATCGGGTCGCAATGGGCGAACGTCAGATCACTGTGGATTGCGATGTGCTGCAAGCCGACGGCGGCACGCGTTGCGCATCCATTACCGGCGGCTGGGTCGCGCTGCGTCTTGCGGTGAATAAGCTCATGAAAGCGGGCGATGTGATCTCTGATCCTCTTGTTGATCCGGTAGCGGCGATCAGCTGTGGTATCTACGCGGGCCAACCGGTGATGGACCTCGACTACCCTGAGGATTCCGAGGCCGGAGTGGACGGCAACTTCATCATGACAGGCTCTAAACAGCTGATTGAGGTCCAAATGAGCGCCGAAGGCTCTACCTATTCCCGGGATCAGATGAACGCGCTAATGGATCTGGCCGAAAAAGGTATCGGTGAACTGGTCACAGCACAGAAAGCCGCCACCACATGACACGCAAGTTCGACGGCGCCCGTATTCTGATCGCGACGCATAATGCGGGCAAGCTGGAAGAAATGCAGCAATTGTTCGCCCCGCATGGCGTTGACGTCGTGGGTGCCGCCGAACTTGATCTATCCGAACCTGAAGAAACCGAAAATACGTTTATCGGAAATGCACGCATCAAGGCCCAAGCGGCGGTGAAAGCCACAGGCCTGCCCGCGCTGGCGGACGATTCCGGTATCGAAGTGCAGGCCCTCGACGACGCCCCAGGCGTTTTCACTGCCGATTGGGCCGAAACGCCGACCGGCCGCGACTTTGTCATGGCAATGACCAAGACGCATAACAAGCTTGAGGCCGTGAACGCGCCGCATCCGCGTCGCGCCCGGTTTCGGGCCACGCTGGTTTTGGCATGGCCCGATGGTCACGAGGAAATATTCGAAGGCCGTGTCAATGGCACCTTGGTTTGGCCCATGCGCGGTACAATCGGCCACGGCTACGATCCAATGTTTCAACCTGACGGATATGACATCACCTTCGCCGAAATGGATCCGGCACAGAAGAACCGCGTCAGCCACCGCGCAGATGCCTTTTCCAAACTGATTGCAGGTTGTTTTGGCTGAAGATTGGCGGCAGGGCGGTTTTGGCCTGTATATTCACTGGCCGTTTTGCGAAGCCAAATGCCCCTACTGTGACTTTAACAGCCATGTTGTGCGCCAGATCGACCAAAAAGCGTGGCGCGATGCGTATCTGACAGAACTTAAGCGCACAGCACTGGAAACACCTGATCGCGTGCTGGGTTCGGTTTTCTTTGGCGGCGGCACGCCCAGCCTGATGGACCCTGATGTTGTATCAGATGTCATCGGTGAAATTCGTCGTCTTTGGCCCACTGCAAACGATCTTGAAATTACGCTGGAAGCAAACCCCGGTTCGGTTGAGGCAGGACGCTTCAACGCCTACCGACAAGGCGGTGTCAATCGTATCTCAATGGGCGTGCAGGCCTTGAACGACGCAGATTTGAAACGCTTGGGCCGCATCCACTCCACAGCTGAGGCAATGACAGCTTTTGACATTGCGCGGTCAGCTTTTGAACGTGTCAGTTTCGATCTGATTTATGCGCGCCAAGGACAAACACTTCAGGATTGGGAGGGTGAGTTACGACAAGCGCTTAATATGGCGGTGGATCACCTATCGCTTTATCAACTGACGATTGAACAAGGCACCGCCTTTGGCGATCGCTACAACGCAGGCAAGCTGCGCGATCTGCCCGATGAAGACCTAAGTGCCGACCTCTACGCGATGACGCAGGATATTTGCGGGGCTGCAGGCATGCCGTCATACGAGGTATCAAACCACGCGCGGGATGGCGCGCAATCGCGGCACAACCTGATCTACTGGCGTTATGGCGATTACGCAGGTATCGGCCCCGGTGCACATGGGCGCGTGACAATAGATGGGACGCGGTGGGCAACAGAGGCTTATTCGAACCCGTCGCGCTGGCTTTCTGCTGTAGAGACGCTGGCATGTGAAAAACCACGTGCTGCGCTTAGCCGCGAAGATCAGGCACAGGAATTTCTGCTGATGGGCTTACGTCTGAAAGAGGGCATAAGCCTTGCCCGATATGCGGAAATAAGCGGGCAATCCTTATCAGCTACGGCCATTCAAGACCTTATTGAATTGGGTATGGCAACACAGGCAAAAGACCGTTTAATTGTTTCAAATCAAGGGTTTATGGTCTTAAATGCCGTTATATCCCGGTTGCTTGATGCTTAGGATCCACTCAGGATCCGGCACAGCTCATCCAACTCTTCCAGACTTTTATAGTGCAAGGTCATCTGGCCTTTTTCCTGACCAGGCTTGTGGTTCAGGCTTACTTTCATGCCCAATGTCGCCGACAGGTCCCCCTCCAGCGCTTTGGTATCTGCATCTTTGTCAGGGGCCGATACTTTGGGTTTTGGCGTCGCGCCATTATCATCTGGACGCTCTGCTTTCACCAAAGCTTCGGCAGCGCGGACCGACAGCCCCCCTTTGACAATCTTTTGCGCCAAGGCCAGTGGATCCTCAGCAGGGATCAACGCGCGCGCGTGACCCGCGCTCAGATCACCGCGCCGCAACATCTCAAGCACTGCATCGGGCAGGTTTAACAGGCGCAACAGATTGGCAATGTGACTACGGCTTTTACCCAAAGCTTCCGCCATCTTCTCCTGAGTATGCCCAAACCGATCCATCAACTGACGATAGCCCGCCGCCTCTTCAACCGGATTGAGATCAGCGCGCTGAATATTCTCAATGATCGCAACTTCAAGAACTTCGACATCCGTGAACTCGCGGACAACAACGGGTAGCTGATGAAGCTGCGCGCGTTGTGCAGCTCGCCAGCGGCGTTCACCGGCAACAATCTCGTAGTGATCACCACCAACCGCGCGCACGATCAAAGGCTGGATGACACCCTTTTCCTTAATCGACGCCGTCAGATCATCCAGATCACTATCTTCAAAGCGTTTGCGCGGCTGATCGGGGTTTGGTGAAATCTGTTCAATCGGCAACGTGCGGTCTGCGGACGCGGGGCCTGTGCTCACCACTGCTTCGGTTTCAGCGACGTCTGACATCAATGCAGACAGTCCGCGACCCAAGCCTCTTTTACGATCAGTTCCAGCCATCTTCGCCCCCTCAAGCAACTTTTAGTTTGTTTTTCTCTAGCAATTCCCGCGCCAACGCACGATAGGCCTGCGCCCCCTTGGATCCGGTGTCATATGTCAGAACCGGCATCGCAAATGATGGTGCCTCGCTGACGCGTACATTCCGCGGAATATGCGTTTCAAACACCAACTCACCCAGATTATCCCGCGCGTCCTGCTCTACCTGAAGCGACAGATTATTACGAGAATCATACATCGTCAGCAAAACTCCTTCGATGCGCAAATCTTTGTTCCCCGCTTGTCGCACTTCGCGGATTGTGATCATCAACTGAGACAGGCCTTCCAAAGCAAAAAACTCACTTTGCAGGGGCACCAGCACAGAATGCGCAGCTATCATCGCATTCACCGTCAGCAAGTTTAAGGACGGCGGACAATCAATGAGAATGTAATCGAGCTCAAACTGGTCCATCTGCGTCTGGCGCAGCGCGTCATGCAGCAAAAAGCTCCGTTTTTCGTTCGACATAAGCTCAAGATCGGCTGAACTGAGATCAACCGTTGCCGGTACGATCATCAAACCCGGTGTGACGGTCGGCAATATAACAGACTTTAGGTCGATATCCTCCAAAAGAAGCTCATATGTAGTGAACGAGCGGTCTTCGACCTCAATACCTAGTCCTGTGGATGCATTGCCTTGTGGGTCAAGGTCCACAACCAAAACGCGCTGCCCCGCCTCGGCCAAGGCGGCAGCCAGGTTGATTGTCGTCGTCGTTTTTCCAACGCCGCCTTTTTGATTGGCAACCGCAATAATTCTGGGGCCTTCGGGACGCGACAAGTCAGACACGTTCAATATCCTTTATTTCCAGTATAGCTGCCGATGGGCTTGTTTTGCTTTGATGTGCCCTAAGATCAAAAGACCACGTTTCCCGGGCGATTTCCACTTCATTCTCCCATGTCGCGCCTTTTAAAAAGAAGCATGCGCCATCTTTTGCCAAGTGCCTGTGCGCAAAGCCCAAAAGTTGGTCAAGGTCAGATAAGGCACGGGCAGAGAGCACATCAGCGTTCAGTGGATCGGCCGTTTCGACCCGCGACGCAATCACTTCTGCATTCAAAGAAAGTTCGCGAATAACCGTTCGCAGAAACGCCGATTTACGCTGATCGCTTTCAACCATCGTGACTTTCCGCCCCGGCAACGCTCTTTTGGCCATTATGGCAACCACAAGTGCGGGAAACCCACCACCACTGCCGATATCCACCCAACTCAAACCATTGCCCGAAATCGGAACAATTTGAGCAGAATCCCATATATGCCGATCCCAAAGGCTGCCGCTACTCGCCTTTGAAACAAGGTTTATCTTTGCATTCCACTTCACAAGAAGATCATGGAACTTCACCAGATCATCAAATGTTTCACGTGAAACATCCAATCCGTCAGGGATCGATTCCATCAGGCGGACTTCTTCTTTTGCATTTGGCGTATCTTTGCCAAAATTAACGTCAGCGCTGCGGGCGTCATACCATCAATCCGCCCCACCTGCGCCAAGGTCGCTGGGTTAGCCGCAATCAATTTCTGCTTCAATTCATTGGAAAGACCATCAAGGGCTTCGTAAGGAAAGTCCAAAGGAATAGACTGCGCTTCATCTTTCCGCATGAGATCAATATCTTTTTGCTGGCGCTGAATGTAGTTCGCGTACAACGCCTCCCGTTCCATTTGCACCTGAATATCTGGCGGAATCGCTGAAAAATCGACGTTAAGCTGCAGAACTTCGTCAAAAGACACATCAGGAAAGGCCAAAAGCTGCATAGCGGTTCGCCGCGACCCGTCCTGATTAACACGAATTCCAACTGCCGCAGCCTGAGAAGGCGTGTAGGTATCTTTTTGCAATGCAGACCGCGCCGCGTCCAATGACGCTGCTTTCTTTGTGAACATAGATTTGCGCTGGTCAGATACACAACCAATCTCAATACCCATCGGTGTAAGACGTTGATCCGCGTTATCCGCGCGCAAAGACAACCTGAACTCCGCCCGCGAGGTGAACATCCGATACGGCTCGGACACGCCCCGCGTCGTCAGATCGTCGATCATGACCCCAATGTAGCTTTCCGATCTCGAAAACTGCACCGGTTCTTTTCTCTGAACACTGCGCGCGGCATTCAACCCTGCAACCAAGCCTTGCGCTGCCGCTTCCTCGTATCCAGTCGTACCATTTATCTGCCCTGCCAAATACAAGCCGGAAACTGTTCGAAGCTCGAGGCTGGAGTTTAGCGCTCGTGGGTCGATATAATCATATTCGATTGCATAGCCCGGTTGCAGAATCACAGCCTTTTCCAAACCGAAAATGGATCTGACGTAATCTTCCTGAACCGACTCTGGTAGTGATGTGGAAATGCCGTTTGGATAAACCGTATTTGTGGTAAGCCCTTCTGGTTCCAGAAAAATCTGATGCGAAGTCTTATCGGAAAAACGAACGATCTTATCTTCGATCGAAGGACAATACCGAGGACCGGCGCCGTCGATATGGCCGCCATACATCGCGGAACTTTCAAGATTTTCGCGTATAATATCATGTGTTTTTTCGTTGGTGTGTGTGATCCCACAGGACACCTGACGCGCCGAAACACCATTTGACAGAAATGAAAACAACGTTGGGTCATCATCACCAGGCTGAGCCTCAAGCGCGTCCCACCGAATTGTCTTCCCGTCCAATCGAGGGGGGGTTCCAGTTTTCAGACGCCCCAAAGGCAGACCGAATGAATCGATCCGATCCGCAAGGCGTACAGAGGCCTTATCACCCATTCGGCCACCAGAACGTGCAATATTGCCGATATGAATAACACCACGCAAAAACGTTCCGGTTGTCAAAACGACAGATTGAGCCGGTAGCCGCGTCCCATCGTCAAGTACAACCCCTGTAACCTTCCCACCTGCGACGATGAAATCGACCGCTTCGCCAATGAGAATATCTAAATTCGCCTGCGCCCTGGTCACCGCAAGCATCTCTTGCTGATAGATTGCCCGATCGGATTGAGTTCTCGGACCCTGAACCGCTGGCCCTTTACGACGGTTCAAAAGCCGGAACTGAATACCAGAAACATCCGCAACCCGCGCCATTACACCATCAAGAGCGTCGATTTCACGAACCAGATGCCCCTTCCCCAGCCCTCCGATTGCCGGATTGCACGACATAACGCCAATGCTACTTTCGGTCATCGTAATAAGACCGACCTGCACACCCATGCGGGCTGCCGCATGCGCCGCCTCTACACCGGCGTGGCCACCGCCAATAACCAGAACATCAAAATGTTTCACGTGAAACACTCCATTATTTTCCAAGACAAAAGCTGGAGAATATCTCGTCCAGCAGGTTTTCTACGTCAATCCGGCCCAATAAGGCCTCCAGCGCGCGAATCGCAGAACGCAACTCTTCCGCCGCTATATCATAGAACTCGGGGCCACGGGCGACCTGCTCTAGTGCTGCCGCCAAATCTTGTGACGCCCGCAGCATTGCCATCCTGTGCCGCTCATGTGCCGCCAGTCCTGCTTTTAAGGAACGTGTCTCAAGCATATCTGCAATTTGAGAAATAAGCTCTGAAACACCCTCGCCGGTTTTACCCGAAATGCCGCCCTTGGGAGACCTGCGCAAATCGGCCTTGGATTGCACTCTTATATCGTCTTCCAGCGGGTCCAAAAGAAGCGGGGCGCCGTCTTCTTCCAGAAAAATGCGCAGATCTGCCTCGCGCGCCCGCGCAATAGCCCGCTCAATTCCAATTGTTTCGATTGCATCATCTGTAGTGCGCAAGCCTGCAGTATCCAGAAACGTCACAGGCAGGCCTTTAAGGTCCATACGCACTTCGATAACGTCTCTGGTGGTTCCGGCGACTTCGGATGTGATAGCGGCCTCTCGACCTGCGAGCCGATTCAAGAGCGTAGATTTGCCCGCATTGGGCGCCCCAACCAAGGCTACTTCAAATCCCAGCCGGATACGCTCTGCCACAAACGAACCGGCAATTTCCTGCGCTACGTCGTCTGCCACGCCCAACAACAGCGCGGAAACTTCCGGTGTTACATCCACGGGCACTTCTTCATCCGCAAAATCGATTGTAGCTTCCAGCAATGCCGCTGACCGGATCAGATCAGCGCGCCACCGCTCCACACGGTTCCCAAGCGCGCCGGATAAAACGCGAACCGCCTGCTTCCTTTGCGCTTCAGTCTCGGCATCAATTAAATCAGCCAGGCCTTCGACCTGGGCCAGATCCAGCTTTTCATTTTCCAAGGCACGCCGCGTAAACTCTCCTGCCTCTGCCAGGCGGGCCTGATCCGCAGCACCCAGGTTCGACAAGACAGAGCGTACGACCGCGATACTGCCATGCACTTGAAATTCGACGACATCTTCTCCGGTAAAGCTGTGCGGCGCTTGGAACACCAGCACCAAAGCATGATCGATCAACTCTCCGCCTGCATCTCGCAAAGCACGCACTGCGGGGCGACGCACAGACGGCAAGGCCCCACAGACAGACGCCGCTACCTCAAAAGCAGCAGGTCCGGAAATACGAACAACAGAAACACCCGCGCGGCCTTGCGCAGATGCCAGTGCAAAAATGGTATCCATGGTTTAACCCACTGTTATTAAACAATAAGTTAAGTGTTCATCGAATCGAAGAAGTCTGAATTTGTCTTGGTCTGCTTCAGTTTCGAAATCAGGAATTCAATCGCATCTGTGGTTCCCATAGGGTTCAGAATACGCCGCAGGACAAAAGTTTTCTGCAGGTCAATCTTATCCACGAGCAGGTCTTCTTTGCGGGTACCGGATTTGAGAATATCCATCGCCGGGAAGACGCGTTTATCAGCGATCTTGCGATCCAAAACGATTTCAGAGTTACCCGTGCCTTTGAATTCTTCGAAGATCACTTCGTCCATGCGGCTACCGGTATCAATCAGCGCTGTTGCGATGATGGTCAGCGACCCGCCTTCTTCGATATTTCGCGCCGCTCCAAAGAACCGTTTAGGGCGTTGCAGCGCGTTAGCGTCCACACCACCGGTCAGAACTTTACCCGACGATGGCACGACAGTGTTAAACGCACGTCCCAAACGGGTGATCGAATCTAGCAAGATCACAACATCACGCTTGTGCTCGACCAGACGTTTCGCTTTTTCAATGACCATATCCGATACGGCCACGTGACGTGTCGCGGGTTCATCAAAGGTCGAAGACACAACCTCGCCCTTAACGGACCGCTGCATGTCGGTGACTTCTTCAGGCCGTTCATCAATCAGCAACACAATCAGGTAACACTCGGGGTGGTTCCGTTCGATTGAGTTGGCAATGTTTTGCAATAGGACCGTTTTACCTGTACGCGGCGGCGCCACGATCAAAGACCGCTGGCCTTTGCCGATCGGGGCCACAAGATCAATAATCCGCGCCGATCTGTCCTTGACCGTAGGATCATCAACTTCCATCGTCAGACGCTCATCGGGATAAAGCGGCGTGAGGTTTTCAAAGGCAACCTTGTGACGCGCCTTCTCGGGGTCTTCAAAGTTGATCTGAGAAACTTCGATCAGGGCAAAATACCGTTCGTTATCGTCAGGCGCTTTGATAACACCTTCGATGGTGTCCCCCGTGCGCAGGGAATACTTGCGGATCATTTCCGGCGACACATAGATATCATCCGGGCCCGGCAGGTAGTTCGCCTCGGGCGAGCGCAAGAAACCAAACCCATCTTGCAGAACCTCAAGAACACCGTCACCGGAGATTTCCCAGCCCTCATCTGCACGTTCGCGCAGGATTTGGAACATCATCTCGCCCTTGCGCATCGTCGATGCGTTCTCGATCTCAAGCTCTTCCGCCATCGACAGCAAGTCTTTGGGGCTCTTGCGTTTGAGGTCAGCAAGGTTCAGTTTTTCAAGTACGATGTCTGTGTCTTCGGAATTCATAAAAATACCCGCAAAGGCCAGATGTGAAACATCCAGCAAAAAAGAATAGGAAATGTCAGGTCTGCGCCATCCCCGAACGGGGCGGTAAAGTTCGTTTACGCAAGCAGGGCGAAGCTGTCAAACGATTCAGAATTTCACAACGACAGACAAAACGATCAAGAGCATCAAAACTGTCGGCACTTCATTCATCATTCTGTACTGACGGCCGGTCAGCGTATTTTCTCCGGCAGCAAAAACCTTGCGCTTTTTCGCCAGCCACATGTGAAAAACCGTCATCCCAACAACGCCGATCAGCTTTGTCCAAGGCCAGATCGAAGACCAGTCAACGATCCCCGGCGTGGCAACAAGGCACAACCCCAAAACCCATGTAACAATCATCGAGGGGTTCATAATGACCCGCAGCAATTTCATTTCCATCGTCTGAAATAACGCGTGCGTTTCGCCGGTCTGTCCGACCTGTTCTGCGTGGTACACAAAAAGCCGCGGCAGATAGAACAAGCCCGCCATCCATGCGATCACAGCCATGATATGAAATGCTTTGATCCAAGGATAACCTGTCGCCAGAAGATCAGACATATGCGCGCTCCGTTCGTTGGCCCCTCTTATAAATAAATAAAGAAAGATAAAAAGGATGATGATTTAGTAGGGAACGTCAAATCTGTGGATTAATGCCTTATCACCGGTTTTATCCCCATATGGAAAACTTTTACCAAGTCTAAACGGATATGTTTACTTTCTGAATAAGTCTATTAATTACAAATAGTTAAATTTCTATACGGTCATGAGTTAATGTATAGAATTGTGGATAAACCAAAAGACATCAAGTTATGCGCCGCGGCGACTTATTCTTATGCCGTGATGGATGAAACGGCTGGAAGGATCAGGCATTAACAGGACAACAGGTTGCTTGCAGAATTCCACGATTTTGCTCAGAACACATCCTTAATATATCCTTAAGGCTACACACAGGGTTACACACATGGCACAGCCGCTCATTCTTGCCTCTACTTCTCAGATCAGGGGCCAGATGTTGCGGCAGGCCGGATGCGAGTTTTCGGTCGTACCCGCGCGTATCGACGAAGAGACAATCCGCGAATCCTTGTTGGCAGAAGAAGCCCCGCCCCGTGATATTGCGGACACGCTGGCTGAAATCAAAGCCCGCAAGGTCAGCGATAAAACACCGGGAGCGTTGGTGTTGGGCTGCGATCAGGTATTGGATCACCGTGGTCAATTGCTGTCAAAGCCGACCAGTCCGGATCATGCTATTGCGCAGCTGCAAAAGATGCGCGGCGACCGCCACACGCTGCTGTCAGCGGCAGTTATATGCGAGGATGGCAAACCGATCTGGCGGCATGTCGGTGTTGTCCGGCTTCGCATGCATGATGCAAGCGACGCCTATCTCAAAGATTATGTGACCCGAAACTGGGACAGTATTCGGCACTCTGTCGGCGCCTATAAACTGGAAGAGGAAGGCGTCCGCCTGTTTTCGCGAATCGATGGCGACTATTTTACAGTGCTGGGCTTACCGCTATTAGAGCTGTTATCGTATTTGAGCCTGCGCGGAGATTTACCAAGATGAGTGCATCGAAAATTCCATTGGCCGGTGTCATCGGATCGCCGATCTCGCATTCCAAATCACCACTTTTGCATCGTCACTGGCTGGAGACGTACGAACTGCCCGGTTTCTATATCCCCATGGATGTCAGCGCGGCCGATCTCAAAGACGTGCTGCAGACGTTGCCCAAAGCAGGGTTTGTGGGTGTGAATGTAACGATCCCGCACAAAGAATTCGTGCTTCATGTCGCGGATCAGGTGACGGATAGGGCTACACTGATCGGCGCTGCAAATACGCTGACCTTTGGAAAAGACGGCAAAATCCACGCTGACAATACGGATGGCTATGGATTTCTTGAAAACCTTAAGTCCGGCGCACCAGATTGGGATCCAACAGCAGGGCCCGCGACTGTTTTGGGCGCGGGTGGTGCAGCGCGCGCCGTTATTGTCGCGTTGCTGGATGCGGGTGTGCCCGAGATCATCCTGTCGAACCGGACGCGCGCGCGCGCGGACAAACTTCAGTCAGATTTCGGCAACCGGGTCATGGCAGTGGACTGGGTCCAAGCCCCGAACGTGCTGGAAGGATCTGCACTGGTTGTGAACACATCCTCGCTGGGTATGGTCGGCCACGAGGAAATGCGATTGTCTCTGGATGGATTGACGCCTGACACGGTGGTGACTGATTTGGTCTATACCCCTCTGAAAACGCGACTTCTTCACGAAGCAGAAGCAAAGGGGTGCACCGTTGTAGACGGTCTGGGCATGTTATTGCACCAGGGTGTACCAGGATTCGAGCGGTGGTTCGGCCGCCGCCCCGAGGTTACCGACGCCACAAGACAGGCGGTTCTTGCGTGACCTTCAAACTGGGCCTGACCGGATCAATTGGGATGGGCAAATCCACGACAGCGCAGATGTTTGCTGATCTGGGGTGCGCGCTGTGGGATGCAGACGCGGCTGTTCATCGTCTTTATGGTGAAAATGGCGCGGCGGTTGCACCCATTGGTGCCGTGTTTCCACAGGCGATTGTAGACGGTGCTGTGTCGCGGGATGCACTGCGAAAAATCATCAGCGCGTCGCCTGATGCATTGGCGCAGATTGAAAAAATCGTGCACCCGCTGGTTGCTGCAGACCGGATCAGGTTTCTGTATGAAACTAAAGCGGATATCGTGGTTCTGGACATTCCACTGCTCTTTGAAACCGGTGCAGATAAGATGATGGATGCGGTTGCATGTGTCTCTATTTCGGCGGAAGAACAGGAAAAACGCGTTTTGGCACGCGGGACGATGACTGCAGAGCAATTTGCCCAAATCAAAGCCAAGCAGATGCCCAACGAGGAAAAAACTGCACGATCCGATTATGTGATCGAAACAGATACCCTTGAACACGCCCGCCGTCAGGTACAGTCTATCCTCAAAACCATAAGAGAGCAGCTAGATCATGCGTGAAATCGTTCTGGATACCGAAACAACAGGGTTTGATCCCGAAACCGGTGACCGAATTGTTGAAATTGGCGCGGTGGAATTGTTGGGGCATATGGCGACGGGTAAAACCTATCATCAGTATATCAACCCAGAGCGCGCAATGCCGGATGAGGCGTTTCAGGTACACGGGCTGGGCGATGACTTTCTGCGCGATAAACCGAAATTCGCTCAGGTGGGACAGGCGTTTCTGGATTTCATCGGAGATGCCAAGCTGGTGATTCACAATGCTGCGTTCGACATCAAATTCCTGAATTCCGAACTGAAGTGGATGGGACTACCGCAAATTCCATGGGCTCAGGCAATTGATACTTTGGAAATCGCGCGCAAACGCTTTCCCGGGTCGCCCGCGTCACTGGATGCCCTGTGCCGTCGCTTTAACATCGACAATTCGTCGCGCACATTGCACGGCGCGTTGTTGGACAGTGAAATTTTGGCAGAAGTCTATCTTGAGCTGATTGGCGGGCGGCAGCCTGACTTTGGCCTGTCGACCAGTGGCGGTAAATCTGACACTGGGGTTGACGGCGGTTGGACCCCGCGACCACGACCTGCACCGCTCCCACCACGCATCAGCGAACAAGAAGCCGCCGCCCACGCTGAATTCATAGAAAAGCTGGGCAGCGACGCATTGTGGCTAAAAGGCTGACTTAGGCGTCCATCTTCGGCGCATCTGCCGCCTGACGGCGCGCGATCTCGCTCCGATATAGCTGGATAAAGTCAATATTTTCAAGGTTAAGCGGTGGAAAGCCACCATCGCGCGTGACGTCGCTGACAACACGGCGCAGGAACGGGAAGATCATGCGCGGGCACTCGATCAACAAAAATGGGTGCAATTGGTCTTCGGGCACGTTTTCGACGTGGAAAATTCCGACATAGTCGATTTCCAGTACAAAAAGCACCGCGTCGCCGTCTTTGGCCTTTGAGGTTACTTTGAGCTTGATCGCAGATTCGTACTGGTGATCGACAGAGCGTTTTTTCGCATCCAGATTTACCTGAACCTGCACGTCGGGTGTCGCGTCTGATGGGGCACCTTTTTGCGACATGATGTTTTCGAACGACATGTCACGGATGAACTGGCCCAGAACACGCATCGTGGGCGGCGTTTGTTGTTGTGGGGTTGCTTCGGGTTGCGGTGTGTCTTCTTCAGCCATCGTATGCTCCTGGATAAAATATTTGCGCTGCATTAGCAGTTTGTCAGAGGCATCTCAATGGTCGGTCCAGCCTGACGGCTTCTGATTGCCCTTTGGTTCCGGTTGAACCTCGACATAGTCGCCTTCGATGACATCACCGCGCGGATCGCGGGTCCGGTTCGGGCCACCCGGTTGCGCGCGGGCGTCGAATGTTTGCACGTCGATCCGCGACCTGATCGCGGCAAATGCCCAGGACCGGAAAGCCGGTACCAGCAACAAAAACCCGATCGCATCAGTGAAAAAACCCGGCGTCAGCAATAAAGCACCAGAAAAAAGGATCATCGCGCCATGAGCCAGCGGTTCGGTTGGATCACGCATGTCATTGAAAGAAGATTTGACCTGCCCCAACGCCAAAGCGCCCTGATTACGCACAAGAATCGTGCCTAATATTGCGGTTAGAACGACCGTAGCAAGCGTCCAGCCAAGGCCGATTGCCCCGCCGATCTGAATAAAAAGCGTGATTTCTATCAACGGTATCGCAAGAAAGGCGATAAACAGCCACATTTTGGTACTTCCTTTCGTACGACCTACGGTGGACTTGAGCCATCCCTGACCCTACATAACCATTCTAACGTTATGTTTCCATATTCCGCCTGACACGAGGTTCCTATGAATTCGCCCCTGTTGCAGCTTCTGGTTCTTGCCGGCATCGCTGTTTTTTTGATCCTGCGCTTGAAAAATGTGCTCGGAACGCGTGACGGATTTGAACCCGGTCCATCGCAGGCACCCCTTCCCGACAGCGACCCGTCGCGCGACTTTGAGGTGATTGAGGGCGGCCCAGATTTTGACATCACAGATCATGTTGAACAAGATACCCCCGCTGCCAAAGCTTTGGCTGACATGAAGCGGCTGGAGCCGCAGTTCAGCGTTACAGAATTTCTGGGCGGCGCGCGCGGTGCCTATGAGATGATCGTGATGGGCTATGAAAATGGCGAACTGGACGATATTCAGCCGTTTCTGGCGGAAGACATCTACGACAGCTTTGTGGATGGCGTTGCTGCCCGCGAAGATCAGGGTTTGACCATCGAAGCGAACTTTATCGGTGTACGTGAACTGAAACTGATGGATGCGTCGCTTGATTCTGAAACCAATGAGGCAGAATTGACGATCCGGTTCACCGGAGAGCTGACATCTGCCGTGCGCGACAGCGAAGGCGAAATCATCGAAGGCAGCCTGACCGAAGTAAAGCGCCAGAAAGACACATGGACCTTCGCACGCGAGATGGGATCAAACGATCCGAACTGGATATTGATCTCTACGGACGGGTGAAATCTGCAGCTGCAAAAATTCTCTGTGCAGGGCTCCTTAGTATGACCGGCGCTGCACAGGCTGACACGCATGTGACTGTTTTGTCCTATGATGCGCTGGATGGATGGGCAGAAGATGACCACCAACAGGCCTTTGACGTTTTCAGAAACACCTGCGCCGATCTGGATGATCCCGACTGGCAAGCTGTTTGCGCTTATGCCACGTCAAATCCCGACCCACGTGCATTTTTTGAGCTGTTGTTCAGGCCTGTTCTGATCGAAGATGGCAAAGACGGGCTGTTTACCGGTTACTTTGAGCCAGAGCTAGACGGCGCACGCAGGCCTTCCACCAAATACGCTTACCCTATTTATAAAATGCCACCCGAAGCGCGCGACGTCGAAAAATGGTACAGCCGCCGCGAGCTTCTGGAAGAGGGCAAGCTGAAAGGACGCGGTCTTGAAATTGCTTGGGTTGATGATCCGGTTGAGCTTTTCTTTCTGCAAATCCAAGGCTCTGGCCGTGTAAATTTGCCGGACGGTTCCAAATTGCGGGTCGGCTATGGCGGCAAGAATGGCCACGAATACCGTTCCATCGGGCAAGAACTGGTCCGGCAGGGCATTTTCGAACCGCATCAGGTCAGCGCGCAGGTCATCAAAAACTGGGTGCGCCGCAATCCCGGTGCAGGCCGGGAATTGCTGTTTCACAACCCGTCCTATGTCTTTTTCCGCGAGGTCAGCGAAGTGCCCGCGCATCGTGGACCCTTGGGTGCGATGAACCGGTCGGTGACTGCATTGCGCACTATCGCCGTTGATCCTGCATATGTGCCTTTGGGCGCGCCGGTCTGGATTGAAAAAGATGGCAAAGACCCGATGCGGCGACTGATGATCGCGCAAGATACCGGATCTGCGATCAAGGGGGCGCAGCGGGCGGATGTTTTCTTTGGAACGGGTGATGATGCCGGTCGCGCGGCGGGCCGTTTGCGTGATCCAGGGCGGATGGTCGTTTTGCTGCCGATCCAGCGGGCCTATGCCATGATCCCCGAGAGTGTAGAATGACCCGTCGCCGCCTGAAACCGGATGAAATCGAGCTTTGGCAAAAAGTGGCGGACCAGACGGAAAGTCTTAAGCGCACGCAAACCTTTGACCCCGAAGCCTATGCACCGCATCCCGTCAATAAAGAGCCCTTACCACGCGCGCCAGTCGCATTGGACGGGAAAACGCCACCAAAGCCTGCGGCCCGCAAGACATCTTATGATCTGCTGCCCAGTCTGCCTGACCGTTTGCAAAAGGCACCTGTCCAGATGGATCGCAAAACCTTTGCCAAAATGAACCGCGGTAAGGTCAAGCCGGAAGGGCGTATCGACCTGCACGGCATGACGCTGGATCGTGCGCACGGCGCGCTGAACCGCTTTATCATGTCCTCGCATGCTTCTGGTAAACGTCTGGTTCTGGTGATTACGGGCAAAGGCAAAGACCGTGACGAAGGTGGGCCGATCCCCGTGCGGTATGGCGTGTTGCGGCATCAGGCGCCGCAATGGTTAGGCACCGCGCCCCTGTCATCCGTTGTTATGCAAGTTACCCAAGCGCATATCAGTCACGGTGGTGGCGGCGCCTACTACGTCTACCTCAGGCGGAAACGCTAGGCAGATCGTGTTGGTAGCGCAAAATCCCAAGACCGGCGAGCAGCGCGCCACAAAGATAAAACACCGCAATTGGGATCATCTGATCTGGAAAATCTATGCCCAGATCAATCAATGCGCCTGTGATCCCCGGCCCGATGGCCGAACCAAAGACCATCAAGGCCGCCGCCGCTGCTTTAATCGACCCAAGATTGCGTGTGCCGTAGAAAACTGCCCAGAACGCGGTTGTTGCCGTGCCTTGCATGCCTTGGCCAATACCAAAGATCACAAGACCTACGCCGGCTGCAAAAATAGTGTCTGCAAAGGCTAAAACGAGGAAAGACACCGAAAAAGGCACCATCTGGAACGGCACCACCCATTTAACGCCAAAGCGGTCAACGGCCCAACCTGTGATGAAGGTAAACGCGATTGTGGATAGCGTATAGATCGGCATGAGGGCCACGAACGACGCAAGGCTCCAGCCTTTGACTTCGGTCAGATGCACCTGCTGAAAGAAAAGCGCAGTACCCCAAGCGGCGGGACCTAAAATCAACGGGATCAAAAGATAAAACAGCGGATGGCGCAAAAGCTCGTTTCGGGTCCAGTGTCTGCCGCCCATACCAAGCGTTTGCGAATCTTCGGACATGGACTGGGGCGTACGTTCCTGCCTCAGCAGAAATTGTATCACCGGAATTGTGATAAGGACACAAACCGCAGCCACCAGCCACAGGCTGCGCCAGTCATAGGTCATCAGCAACGCGACAAAGATAATCGGCAACAGCGCCTGCCCTGCCGCAAAGCCCATCGAGGCCAGAGAAATCGCGCGCCCCCGTGTAGCTATGAACCAGCGCGACATGGCGACAGCACCCAGCTGGCTCATCATGCCCTGCCCCATCAGGCGCAGCGCGTAGATAATAAGAATCAGCAGAACCCAGCTTTGGTTCACGGCCATGGCAACACAGGCCACCGCCAACAGCACCATCACCCCAAAAGAAAGCTGCCTGACACGGAACCGGTCGGTCAACGCGCCCGCCCAGATCATTGTAATGGCCGACAGCGTCGTGCCGATGGTGTAGATGCCTCCCCACTGCCCGTCCGTCAGGCTGAAATCGCCCTTAATCTCACCCGCGAAGAGCGAAATGAAATAGGTCTGCCCATAGGAGGACGTGAAGGTCAGCAAAAACCCCGCCAGCAAAAACAGCCGGTTGTCGATGAGAAAGCGCAAATACCCCATGTTCCGAGGTGTCGCAGGCGCCAAGCGAAATGGGAAGACTTAAAGCACGTAGCGGCTGACGTCCGTAGACTTTACCAATTCGCCCAGGTTTTTATCAACAAAAGCTGCATCCACCACGATCTCTTCGCCTGCGCGGTCGGGGGCGGTGAAGGAAAGCTCTTCGAACACCCGCTCCATCACTGTGTAAAGGCGGCGCGCGCCGATGTTTTCCACGGCCTGATTCACGTCCGCTGCAATCTTGGCCAGCGCCGCGATGCCATCTTGGGTGAAAGACACGGTAACCTTCTCGGTTCCCATAAGGGCAGTGTACTGAAGGGTCAGCGCATTGTCCGTTTCGGTCAGAATGCGCACAAAATCTTCTTCGGTAAGCGCGCGCAATTCTACGCGAATGGGCAAACGACCCTGCAATTCGGGCAGCAGGTCTGATGGCTTTGCGATGTGGAACGCACCCGATGCGATAAACAGGATATGGTCTGTTTTGATCGGCCCGTGTTTTGTGGATACTGTTGTGCCTTCGATGAGCGGCAGCAAATCGCGCTGCACCCCTTCTCGGCTGACATCCGCACCGCGCGCATCAGAGCGCGCACAGACCTTGTCGATTTCATCAAGGAACACGATGCCATTCTGTTCGACCGATTCGATGGCCGCGCGGTTGACCGCTTCATCGTCCAGCAGTTTATCGGCTTCTTCCCCGATGAGGATTTCATAGCTTTGCGCAACCGTCAGCTTTTTGCGTGTGGTGCGCCCGCCAAAGGCTTTGCCAAAGATATCGCCGATATTCATCATACCCATGTTGCCCCCGGGTTGGCCGGGAATATCCATCGTTGGAAACGGGCTGGAGGTATCTGCGACCTCAAGTTCAATCATCGTGTCGTCAAGATCACCCGCTTTGAGCTTTTTGCGGAACATGTCACGCGTGCTCTCGCGGGCCTCTTCGCCCGCAATGGCCGAAATGACGCGTTCTTCCGCCGCTTTATGCGCATTGGCTTTGACGTCTTCGCGCATTTGCTCGCGGGTCATATTGATCGCAGAGTCCACCAGATCGCGGATAATCTGTTCAACATCGCGGCCGACATAGCCCACTTCGGTAAACTTTGTCGCTTCGACCTTCAGGAAGGGCGCGCGCGCCAGCTTGGCAAGCCGGCGGCTGATCTCGGTTTTACCGACACCTGTGGGCCCGATCATAAGGATGTTCTTTGGGTAAACCTCGTCGCGCAGGTCATCGCTAAGCTGTTTGCGCCGCCATCTGTTGCGCAAGGCGACAGCCACAGCGCGCTTGGCGTCGGACTGTCCGATGATAAAGCGGTCAAGTTCTGAAACAATTTCACGGGGGGTAAGGTCGGTCAAAGGTCTGTCCTAAGCTGATTTGTTACAAGGGATGTAAGGATCACCAACAAAAACGGCAACCAAGAACACGAAATGATCCGCGCTTATCACGTGCAAGAGAGCGCTCTGTTTTAAAAAACCTCAGGGCGTACCTGTTAGTCACCGCAACGGAACTAAAAGGAGATTTCAAATGGACCGCCGCGCATTTCTGAACCTTACCCTCAAAGCAAGCGTCGCCACAGCTGTCGCTACCATCGGTGCGCCCGCACTTGCCGCCAGCCAAAATCGCGCCGCAGCCTTCGCCAAGAAAAACAGCTATGCCGTCACGGGCTACGCTGAAGTGGTGAAACAAGGCAACGGATATGTGGTGAACCTGTCCGATGATTTCACCTTCGCTAATGCGCCCGACCCGAAAATCGCGCTGGGCCGCAATGGCTACGATAAATCCACGCTGATGGGCTTGCTGAAATCCAGCAAAGGCGCGTCATCCTACCAAGTGCCGGCAGGCATCAATGCGGATGATTACAACGAAGTATGGATCTGGTGCGAGCAATATAACGTGCCTTTGGCAGTCGCCACACTCTAGAATAAATGTGGCTCTGTTACAGGCCAACCAAGCCACTGCATCTTCCTTGGGGTGCAGCGGTTTTGTGTTCAGGACGTCGAAGGTGGGAGTCTGTCGCGCGGGATGAAAGCAGGTAGACCGGTCAAGAGCCAGGCTCTGATACGCTCCCATCTGGCCCCAAGAACCACGAGGAAAATGCCCAGGACGAAAACTGTAAACACAGCGCTTTGCCCGTCAAAAAGCGTATTGCTCAGGATGACGATATAGCCGATGGCTGCGATCAGAAACGACCGGCGGTCAATCACGATGGCCACCATGGCTATGACCGCAAGGAAAAGAAGCAGAAGTGTGTTGCTCGGAGCGGTGCCGTTTTCAAGAAGGTTCAGCGCGATGAAATTTACCAAAGCGGGTGCTGCCACAACGTGGAGCCAGAATCCGTTTGCCGCGCGGCGTGTCACACGGTGCGGGTCGGACATGTCAAACGCCATCGCGATGCCAAAGACCACAAGACCCAAGCCCATGGTGATCCAGCCATAAACGCTGCCGGTCGACAGCAAAAACAGATCTTCAAAAGATCTGATCGAACCGCGCCCTACACCCGCCGACAAGATCGCGATGCCAAACACCGACAGTGCGATGAGGGCCAGCGCGAAAGGCACCTTGAAGCGATACCAATAGGCCAACAGGGCAAGCGTGGCCATCGCCAGCGGTAAGGGCAAACTGCTGCTGTCACCCTGCGCCACCATGAAAAGTTCTGAAAAGGCGCCCGCGAATCCGTAGACCGCGTTGGCCGCAAACAAGACCGACAGCGCGATTGCCGGGGCCACCATGCGTCGTCTGCGGATGAAATATTCCGATAGCATCCACAGAACCACAGCGCCGATGCCGCCTGACCAGATCAATACACTGCGCAGGGACGCCGCATTTTCAATGGAAGCGAAAGTAACTATCCCGATCCATCCGGTTGCCAGAATGGCCAAGCCTACGACAATAAAGATCTCGTTAAAGCCCTTGAAAAGCTCAAAAGGCTCGTCGCCGGGATCCAGATTTTCGCGCGCACCTCTGCGACTGTCTGCCAGAGAAATAAGTGAGGCGGCCTGCGCTTCGGTTACGATCCCAGCGCCTACCGCAGCGCGTAGATCGTCCCTTTCTATCATGCCTTTATCGTCTCGACGGTCAGGTTCCCGTTGGTGTAGACGCAAATATCCGCGGCAATCGCCATGGCGTCACGGGCGACGGCTTCTGCGCTGCGATCGCTGTCCATCATGCCGCGTGCGGCCGCCAAGGCGTAGTTTCCACCTGACCCGATTGCGGTCACATCGTGTTCGGGTTCAAGCACGTCGCCCGCACCGGTTATGACAAAGATATCCTTGCCGTCCGACACGATCAGCATCGCTTCGAGCTTTTGCAGGTATTTGTCGGTGCGCCAGTCCTTTGCCAGCTCGACGCTGGCGCGGGCCAGTTGCCCTGGCGTTGCTTCCAGTTTGGTCTCGAGCCGTTCCAGCAACGTGAACGCGTCTGCCGTCGATCCGGCAAAACCTGCAACCACGTCAAACCCGCCCGGGCTAAGCCGCCGCACCTTGCGCGCTGTCCCTTTGATGACCGTCTGACCCAAGGACACCTGACCGTCACCGGCAATAACAACTTCGCCGCCCTTTTTGACGCCAATGATTGTTGTACCGTGCCAACCGGGGAATTCTTCGCGCGCCATTTTTGGTCTCCTGTCTGTCTTGTGTGTGTATATGGCGCGCGCTGCGTTTGGGTACAAGGCTGTCAACGGGCCTGCCGATGTTCAAACAAGGCGATCTTGGACCCATTGGGGTCAATATGGGGGTCCGCAAATAAAAAAGGCACCCCGTTCGGGATGCCTTGGACTGCGACAGAAGCGCGTGCTTAGATGCTGTCTTCGATCCAGCTTTGCAGGGCGGCCTTAGGCTTGGCGCCTGCCATGTTTGATACGACCTGACCGTCTTTGAAGATGAACAGCGCAGGAATACCGCGTACGCCCATTTGAGCAGGCGAATTCGGGTTTTCGTCTACGTTTACTTTGACGATTTTGACTTTTCCGTCCATTTCGGCAGAAAGCTCCTCAAGCGAGGGGCCGATTTGTTTACATGGGCCACACCATTCAGCCCAGAAATCCACCACAACGGGGATATCGGAATTCTTCACTTCGGCGTCGAACGTGTCGTCCGTTACAGCAAGGGTGGCCATCGTGTTCTCCTAAGAAGGCTAAGCTTGAGCGTTGAACCTAAGTAGCCGGAGCAGTGGCGTCAAGATATGGAGTGTTTTGCAACGATTGTATCACGATCTCGTGGGGCAAAAGCATAAGTTGTGCCGCGTTGGTCCATAAAACAGCGGTTTGAACCCTCCGGTCCGGGTAGATTTGCTGCAGCGCCACGAGATATGCTGCCATTTGGCGTAAAATACCCTCGGGGCAGGCTTCAGGACTGTGCGGGACGGTCTGGTTCGTTTTGAAATCAACTGCAAGAATGGCATCGTCTGTAAAGACCAGCCGATCAATCACCCCGTGAAGCCTCGCGTCCCCAAGATCTGCCGTAATGGCAACTTCGCTTAGGCCCGTATCGTCGAACAGATATCGTAGTGTGGGATCCAGTAGTATGTTCTGTGCCTCGGTCTGGGCCTGCAGGTGGTCCGCATCAGAGGAATCAGCGCTGCGTAAATTGGCGATCACCTCGGGCCAGTTGTTTTGTGGTACCGATGCAAGGTGCTCAAGAAAACTGTGTACCAACGTCCCATAGGCCATCGCTGCGTCCTCGCTGCGACCGGACTCTCCTGCCAATGCTTTTGCGCCGGGCAAATCTGACGGCGAAATGGTTTTGGTCTTATCGGCCGGTGGCGGGGCTGCGTGCGCAAAGCACGGATGCAGTAAAATTTCCGGTGCCGCATCTTTTGTCAAAGGAACCGTTGGTGTCGCGGACCAGTCGCCGTTTTCCACGCGTTTCACAGGCAGATCACCCGCTAGTGCAGCTTGAGCCCCTGCTGCATCCAGCGCTGCATCGACCATCTGGTACCACGTGTCATTTTCCTTGCTCAACTCACCCGCAGCAGCGACGATCAACCACTTTTCGGCTCGCGTTAGAGCCACATACAGCAGCCGCAGACGTTCCTGCGCCTGTGACATCTTTATCGCGTCCAGCGCGTCGCCCATTGCGTACGGTGCATCATCGGCTGCGGTTTTCCAAACCGGCGTTTCCCCGATCTTGATGATGTCGTCCTTGACGACATTCAGGCGCCTTCCGCAATCGGGCAGGATGACAATCGGGGCTTCCAGACCTTTTGCGCCATGAACAGTCATGACGCGGATCTGATTGGAATTGCTGTCGATCTGGCGCTTGATTTCAAGGTCGTCCGTTTCCATCCATGACAGAAAACCCGTGAGGCTGGGAACGGCATTGCGCTCGTAGGCCAACGCTTGTGACAACAGCGCGTTGATCCCGTCTTCGGCTTCGGTGCCCAACCGTGCAAGCAGGTGTCGCCGGGCTTTGTGACGTGTCAGCACCCGTTCGATCAGATCATAGGGGCGTAGAAAATCAACGTTGCGCCGCAGGTCATTAATGATCGCCATCGTCTGGGGAAACTCTTCGCTGCGGTCCCGCAACGCTTGCCATAGGTGGTCTTGCGTGCGGCGATGGGCAAGATCGAACAGATCTTGTTCCGACCAGCCGAAAAGGGGTGATTTCAATGCAGATGCCAACGAAAGATTGTCTTCGGGTACCGCCAGAAACGACAGAAGTGCCGCAAGGTCGCGCACGGCAAGTTCCCCCCCGACTTTTAGACGGTCTGCCCCTGCAATGGGGAGTGCATGTGCTTTGCAGGCACGGATGATCTCGGAAAAAAGCGCACCGCGTGTTTGAACAAGGATCAGAAAATCCCCTGCTTGCACGGGCCGCATGTGGTGACCGCCCTGTTCAGTGTCATCCGGTATCAACTGCTTGGACGTAATCATCCGGTCGATTTGGCCAGCAACCCTGTCGGCCAGCAAAACCGTGTGGTGATGTGAGCCGCGTCGGTCGAGCGGTTGATACCAAGGGCCGTCCTCGTCATCAGGCTGCGGTTCGATCACGGGCCACAAGTCTACCCGCCCCGGCAACAGTTCTTTAAAAGCAAAATGTTCGGCATCTTTGGTAAAACCCGCGTCTTCCTGCCCGTCGAATGTTCGGTCGACCAGATCAAGCACCGCCGACGCCGACCGGAAGGAAAACGCAAGTGTCCGCGATTGAAAAGCACGATCCACAGCCTGAATTTTCTCGGCAAACTCGGTCTGCATTTCGTCGAACTGGCGCGGATCAGCGCCCTGGAACGAATAGATCGACTGCTTTTTGTCACCCACGACAAATATGGTGCGCGTGTCTTCGGTGCGCGCGCCCTGCCCGCTTGTGAATTCGGCGGCCAGCTTGCGGATCACGTCCCATTGCGCGGGGCTGGTGTCTTGCGCTTCGTCCACCAGAATATGATCGATTCCGCCGTCGATGCGCCACAGTACCCATGCCGCAACTTTCTCGTCGCTTAAAAGTGCGCGGGCCCGATCAATCAAATCGTCAAAGTCCAGCCAGCCGCGCAGGGTTTTCGCCTCTTCATACCGTGGCAGGAACCGCGCGGCGAACTGGTGCAGCGCGTGAGTTTTGCGTGCGGCGATCAGGGCAACGCGTTGGGCGCGGGCATCTTCCACCCGCTGCATCAGGGCGTTGATCGACGGCATGGAATCGCTCAGCTTTTGTTGCGTCGCCTTTGTCGGGAAGGACCCGACCTTAGCTGAAAACGCGGCTTTAGCCTTTGGGCCGGTCAGAAAAACCGTTTCCAGCTGCGGCAGACTGTCAAAATCCAAAGCGCCTAACGCATGAAGCCTCGCCCCGGCTTTGGCATCTGTGCTGCTGCCGGCCAAGAGCACTGGATTGACCTGATCCAGCAGATCCCGCTCTGATCCGAGGAAAACCTGCTTGGTAATCGCATCTTCGGTCAGATCTACAGGCTGATCAAAAAGACCAAGGCACCCCGCCCAATCCAAAGGAGGCGCAAAACCGTCGCGGTATTTGACAACCGACTGAGACAATTTACCGAAATTCTCGCCGGTATAGTGCCGTGCAAGCGCTGTGATGGCGTCGGCATCTCCGTCTTCTGCCATCGTGTCGATAATTTCGGCGCGCAAAAGATCTGCCGCGCGGTCTTCTATTTCTGTGAACTGCGGGCTGACCCCCGCTTCGAGGGGAAAGCGCCGCAAAAGAGATGCGCAGAACGAATGGATCGTCTGGATTTTCAATCCGCCGGGCGTTTCAATAGCGCGTGCGAAAAGCGTGCGCGCATCGCGCAACCTTGCCGGTTCGATCGGGCCGTCGATGCCCAAATCCCGCAACGCCTGCGTCAGGCTGCTTTCGTCCAGCATGGCCCAGGCACCCAGCCGCTTGAACAGACGGTTTTGCATCTCGGATGCGGCGGCCTTGGTATATGTCAGGCACAAAATACGCTGCGGTTCGACCCCATCAAGCAACAGCCGCGCGACACGGTCGGTCAGCACGCGTGTTTTGCCGGACCCCGCATTCGCGGCCAGCCATGTGGACGTATCCGGCAGGGCCGCCTGGATTTGCGCCCGCGTTGCATCGTTGCGTGCGGTCATTTCAGATCCTCCGGTGTGGGGTCTTCGGTCACATCCCATTCGCCAAAACGCGACAGCAGATCATAGTCACTGCCAAAGATGTCCTTTTGCATCATGCGCCGCGCGGTAAATCCCTGTTCGGGGTCTTGGTAGGCGGTGATCAACTGGCGTAATTCTTCCAGCACCTTTGCTGTGGGCTCATCTTCCAATGGCGCTGGAATTTCCGCTAAACCAGAGCCTAAACTGATGAAAACAGCCTCTAGCACCGTACTGGGCCCGATATTTTCAAAGGCACCTTCTTCAAGCATCGCAGCTTCGATCAACAACTGCTTGTCAAAAGATTTTTGTTGTTTCTTCGTAGGGGGCGCGCCGGTTTTATAGTCGTACAGCAGCACCGCGCCACTGTCTGTCCGGTCGATCCGATCCGCGCGTCCGATTAGCGTAAAGCCGATGTCTTGTAACACAAGCTTGCCGATTGCCTGCCGTTCCAAAGCGACAGGCGTCGCTGTCCTGCGTCTGCGCTCTTCGTTTGCGATAAACCAATCCGCGATACGCTGCAGCCGCGCCAGCCAAAGCGCGCGTGCAGCGGGCCAAGGAACGGTTTCCTGCAGCACGGCATGCGCGCAACCCAGCATCACCTCGCGTGTCAGCGACGCCGGATTGTCCATCGTAAGGCGAATAAAACGCTCCATCACTTCATGCGAAACTGTGCCGCGCGATAAGGCATCAGGGTTTTGCACCAGCGGCCCGAGCTTGCGCAGCCGCAAGACCCGTTTGGCATAAATCGCATAGGGATCACGGATCAGATGCTTGATGTCGGTGACGACCATTTCACGGGGCCGTGCGGCCAGCGGTGGCCTCGGTGATGGCCGTGGGGCGGTCGGTTGGTTCTCGACGGCCTCGAACAAGGCTGCTTTGGCGATCCAGCTATCGCCGCGGTCACGCATGTTCCTGAGCAAATCGGGGCCGTCCTGCGCTTTCAGACCGTCCAGGAGGTTACACAGGCGATTCACCCAGCGCGATGCAACGGTTTCCGCATCATCCGACCGAATAGCGCGGGTCAGCCAGACCTCCGGCGCGGCGATGGCCTGCTGGTAGTCATGTGCGGATAGCCCGATACGCCGTTCGGGCAGCAACAAACCGGCCGCATTGCGCAGCTTGCGGTTCAGCCATGGGTCAGGCGCGGGGGCTTCGGGCCACGTGCCGTCATTCAAGCCCGCGAGAATCACCAGATCGGCGCCCTGCACGCGCGCTTCCAACGTGCCCCAGATCATTATATCGGGATGCGGTGCATCGCGGTCACGCACTTCGCCTTCGGCCAGCAGGGCGCCAACAAGGTTGCCATAGTCTGCTGCGGTCATCGGGCTGCCGTGTTCCGATTGATCGCGCAGGTTCTCCATGACCTTCAGCGCGGCCTGGCCTGCGTTTTTCTGCCAAAGCTCTCCTGTGTCTGATGCGTCAAGACCGCGCGAAATCGTCTCTGACAAAGAGATATGCGCCTCAACCCACTCTAAAAGCGGACGTTCGCCAGCGATCTGCCGGTCGGTCATGGTCTGCCCGACCCAATCCGCCCAACTGTCGACACTGTGTTGTTGATCTACCGCAGATACCGCGTTTTTCATCAGACCGGTCACGCCTTCGGCATCAGGATAGGGCAACCCTTTTTGCCGGATTTTCAACTCAAGCCGCTGCGTATTCAGCACGTGTTCACCACGATCTGTTGCGCTGTGGGTCAAGGGATGTTTGAGCAGTGTCAGCAAGGCCTCTGCATCCAATCTACGATGCAACAAAGCAGCGACATGGCGCAAAAACCGGCCCGGCGGACTAAGGTGCAGCGGCGTGCCCGCAGAATCGTCCGGTAGAATGTCCCATGCGTCCAATGCTGCGGTGATCTGTCGGGTCAGCATACGGTCCGGCGTGATAACGGCTGCCTTTTGTCCGTCCTCGACCGCCTGCCGCAGACGCAACGCGATGGTCAATGCTTCGCTGCGGGGGCTGGGCGCTTCGACCAGTGTTATTTCCCTAAGCGCGCCGTCCAGATCAGGCAGTTTTGGCCCCTCTGTCAGCCACGCGTCGGTTACCGGTGCAGGCCGCAGGGACAGGGACACCAAAGCGTTGCGCGGTCCCGAGGGGGGTGGCGTGTCGTGCCACGGATGCACCTGTGATCGCCCGACCCCAAGGCGCGACAACAGTTTGTGAAAGCGATATTGCGGGTGGTCTTCGGACAGGAGAGGGTCATCCAGATGCAGCCATTGCGCAAGCGGCATGTCGAAATCAAAACCGGGCAGGATCAGCGCGCCTTGCGGCAATTGCGCAATCGCCTCCATCAGCAACATGGTCGTGCCGCGCGATCCCGTGGACCCGGCAAGGATCACAGGGTGTTGCGGCGGATTAAGCGCCCAACGTTCGGCCAGATTGGTGACCAGCAGCCTTTGCCGCGTTTCCTTGTCTGGCGTGGTGGAACCGTGCTGCAGATATTCATGGGCGATGCGGATAAAGGCCTGCGCGCGCTGCCAATGGCCTGAATCGTCCGAAACATCGAGATTGAAAATCGTGTCTGCGGCCACGCCTTCGCCCTGCATCTCGTCCATTAGACTAGCAAGACTGTCGGTCAGGTCATAAAGCGAACTCCGCGGTGCGAGCTCTGGTTGCTGGTCGATCAAGCGTCCGACAAGCGTGATAAGCTCGAGCCGGCGGCGCAGTGGTGACACGGCCTGAGGCAGCGTCACAGCAGGGTCCAGCCCGTCAATTCGCGTCAACAGATGGACGCGCGGCAACAGGCGGGCAGGGCCCGTGTCAAAAAGGTCTTGTAACCGTCGCTCCATACGGGCTGTGTTGACGATCAGCTGTACCCGGGCGAGCGTCTCGGGGGGCGCACCCGCCGTACGTTGGATCAACCCGTCATGCAGGCCCTTGGGGAAATCCACACCGGGGGCGAGGCCGAAAACGCGTGCTGTTCCAGTTCCCTCAAACATTACGCGCACTCAACATATCTTCTGCAAGCGCTACGCCTTCGGGATGCCCGACATCGCACCATTTGCCATCATATTCCATTGCATAGAGACTGTTTTTAGCGATCATCAAGTCCCACAGGACATTCAGCGAAAACACCTTTTCGCGGATCGTTGTTAACATATCAGTCTTGATAATCTGGGCGCCGCCATAAATCAGGCCGCATCCCCGTGTGGCGCGCCCTTGCGCATCCACGACAAAGTTACCGCCGCCTTGATGGCCAATCGCATTGTGCTGGGGGACACACATCAGCAGCGCGTCCATGCGCGCGGGGTCCCACGCCTTCGCCAGCAGCGACAGCGGGTTGGAGCCGCCCCAGACCGCATCTGAGTTCAGGGTCATAACGGTGTCGCGTTGCAAAACCGGCAGCGCGTTGCGCAGACCACCGCCGGTGTCCAGAATATCCGGTGTCTCAAGGATCGTTTCGACGTTTTGTCCGGCAAGGTGCGCCAGAAGAACATCCGGTTTGTAGTGCAGGTTCACGACAGTTTTCATTGCGGGTAGTGTCTGCGCCTGTGCAACGGCGTGGTCAATCAGTGGCGCACCGCAGACTTCGACCATCGGCTTGGGCCTGTCTTGGGTCAAGTGTCGCATCCGTGTGCCGAACCCCGCGGCAAAGATCATTACTGCCCAGTCCATGTCCCGCGCTTTTCTTTCAATTGGTTCAGGATTTCCGGGGTTGGCGGTGCGAGGGTCGCGTCGATCACAGGCTTTACCTCTGCCAGCGCAACATGCTGCAAGTTGGTTTGCACATGCGCCCAAACGCGTGGGATCAGATCAACGTAATGTGTCTTTCCGTCGCGCAGACACAACCGCGCGAATACACCCAGAATACGCAGGTTGCGTTGCAAACCGAACACGGCGTAGGCCGCGCCAAAGCGTTCATGGTCCCAGCCTGTAGTTTCAACATAGCGGCCAATCATGGCCTGTTCCGTGTCGCGGGGCACGTCACGCCGTGCATCTTGCAACACAGATACCAGATCATAGGACCGATGCCCCAGCATTGCGTCCTGAAAATCTAGCAGTCCCACGCGTGCGACCCCCTCCCGATCAGGAAGCCATAGCAGGTTTTCCGCGTGATAATCCCGTTGGATCAGCGTGATAAGCTCTGCGTCATAAGGCTGGATAATCTTTTGGAACGCCGCACTAAATGCGGTTTTGGCGGAAACGTCCAACGCCCCGTCTATGCTCTTTTGGTACCAGTCATAGCCCAGCGCTGCCAAAGGTACGGTGATATCCGAGCTGTAGGTGGGCAGGTCTGGCGGCTGTGCGGCGTGCAGATGAACCAAAACGTCGACAGCCGCGCGATACAACATGTCTTGGGCTGACGGATCAGCAGCCATTTCGCGCGCAAAAAGCCTGTCGCCCAAGTCTTCGATCAGCAGAAAGCCGTTTGCGGGATCTTGCGCATAAATCGCCGGTGCGCTGAGACCTTGTGCCGTCAGATATTCTGCGATCTGCACAAAGGGGCGCACATCTTCGCCCTTGTCCGGCGGTGCATCCATCAAAACGGCGCGCGTGCCATCTGCTGCGGTCAACCGGTCATAGCGCCGGTTCGAGGCATCACCGGCCAGCGGGCGCACGGTTGCTGATCCCCATCCGGAGGCGGCGATAAAGCGTCGGACCTGATCTGTGCGTGTCATTATGGCTGGACCCATTTCTCTATCGTTGGCCGCCAGCGGTCCGCGGTCCATTCGGCGGTCAGTCTACGGGCGTTTTCCGTTTCGCCCTGTTCCAAGGTCAGGTTCAGTGCGTCTTGTGGCGCAAGTTCCGCCAACCTGTCGGGCCATTCCACAAGACATATGGCAGCGTCAAATGCCTCCAGCAGGCCCAGTTCTTCGATCTCGAAAACAGAGCCGATCCTGTACAGATCGCTGTGCCAAAGCGGGCCGGCAGTGGTTTCATAGACCTGAACAAGCGTAAAGGTAGGCGAGGGGACATCTTCGGGAACGACAAGCAGAGACTGGATCAGTTGACGTGCGAAATGCGTTTTCCCCGCCCCAACAGGTCCATGCAACAACACCGTGTCGCCGGGTACCAGATCAGACCCGAGAGAGACTGCGCGGCGTGCAGTGTCTTCGGGTGAGGCAAGGGTGATGTTCAGAGGGCTTTGCACCATGCCCCATGCTTACCTTGCGTGGCATCCACTGCAAGCGATAAGCGCGCTGTTAAGACGTGCGCGGCTCGGGTAACTGGTGCCGTTCATCAAAAGTAGTCAACGGAATCTTTTGAAAGCGGATGATCGTGGCGCCTGATGCAATGCGCGACACGGAACAGTCCAGCCCGTCACCAGACAGCAGAGCCGCCGGCATCTCCCACGAGGAGGTTTCCCCGTAATCAAGTACAAAATCAGTGAGCGCTGTCCAACAGGCCCCCGGCGCGCACAGACCTTCCCACGCGCGTACGGAATCGTTGATTGTGACATCGGCAAAGGAATTGTCCGGGTCCAGACCCCACAATTCACGATAGGCCAGATTGCAGAAGGTCAGCACGCCGGTCGAAGAAAACACAACCAGCGCATCATCAAAGGTATCCATCAGGGACTGGCCCAGCTCTAATTCGGCCCGAAAATTGCGCGTAAGTGATATTTCGGCGGTAATGTCTTCGATCAGGAACGCAATTGCGCCGTCCGGGTGCGGCCGGCCCTTTACACGGTAAGTCTGGCCGGTTTCCAAGGTCCATGTTTCCTGATACCGCCCGTCTGTTGCCGCCGCGATAACTTCGGCGATTTGTTGCCGCCAAGAGCTGTAGTTCTTGGGCTCTGGCATCCGGCGGTTTTCCCGCAGCCGGTCAAAGAACGATAAAAGCGTGGGCCGCCCGCTGAGAAAATCCGCAGGCAGCTCTGTCAGATCGATCAGCGCCGGATTAAACAGCGCCAACTGGCCGTTGCGGTCAAAGATCGCAAGGCCGATGGACAGTTGCGCAAAGGTTTTGGCAAGCGTCTGGACAAAATTGCGCTGGGCGATTTCGGACTTAACAACGGCGTTTACGTCAACGGCGTGGTAAATGGTGATATCGCCAACGCTGACCGCGCTGATGTCATACCAGTCTTTGTGCTGATCGTTGGCCAGCTTGGTTGAAACCCGTTGCTTACCCATGCCTTCGTCTACGCCCGACGATGTATCGAAAACGGGTTTTCTGCTGTCTGGTTCTGTCGCGTGGAGCTTTTTATACAGGGCCGCATAGGCTGCGTTGTGCCATGTTACGATGCCTGCCGCATCTACCTGCCAGATTGCGTGAGGTGTTGTGTCACTTGCGTGGCGCAAATCTTCCAATTCGCGCTGGATGGCTTTGAAACGTTGCGATTGTGACGGTGTGTAGGCAACATCGTCGCGCAAGGACAGGCGGGTAAAATCGCCGTCGCGTGAAATCGTAAGGGATGCGGCGTCTTTGATGTCGCGGGCCGGCAGGTCCATGCGGCTTGCGCTTGTGTGGGTTGGATGTTCAGGCAACCCCGGAAACCGGTTCATCAGATGTTCGCGCACCCGCGTCCAGTCATCCTGCCCCGGAACAAGTTGGTACAGCTTGCTGGCTGTGTCTGATGCGTGTTGCAGATCTTCCCCCTCGAACAACATGCAGATGTTGCTGTCAGGGGTCTGGCCCAAGGGGACATGCGCAGGGTCGGCGCGGGCAGGGGACCGGGCAAGCCAGACAAGCGCGGCACCTGTACTACAGGCTGCTGCACTGATAATTGCCGCCAATTCAAGAAAACTCATTTGCCTTTGCGCCTCTGCCACATGCTTGCTCCAGCCTGTGCGCAGATTGGTTAACCGAAGGTTAACGGATGGGCGCGTCCGGGCGCATTATACTGGAATGCGTTGATTTTTTCCGACCGGTACCGGAACATTCCCCAAAACAGCATCAATGTCCTGGCGCTGCCATTTCACTTCGACTACCGCGCCAATGCCGCGGTCATTTCCAACAGGCCCGCGCGCACCATCTTCGCGCCCGTTGGCAAAACTAAGCTCGGCGCCTGACCGTTCAAGCAGGGTTTTTGCGATAAACAGCCCAAGACCCATCCCCTCGTACCCGGGACGGCGGCTTTTGTCAGAGGAGGATTTGCGGCGCTTCATAAAGGGATCGCCGATCCTGCCGATCAGCTGCGGTGGAAAGCCGTGCCCATCGTCCATGATCCGCAACGCGATGGCATCATCGGTCCAGCTGGCTTCGACCCAGATCTGCTGATGCGCGAAATCAACCGCGTTTTGCACCAGATTTCGGACGCCATGGATGATCTCTGGTTTGCGCAGGATCGACGGTTGCGCCATCTCCGGGCCCATCATTTCGAATTCGATTTCCTTGCCACGGTCCATGTGGGGCTCTGCTGCCTCTTCCAGGACGGCCCGCAGGGGGGCTTGGCGCAGGTGCAGGTCGTCTTTGCCTGCCCGCCCCATATCCCGAAGGATATCGCGACACCGATCCGCCTGTTCGCGGATCAGGGCGGCATCCTCTTGTAGTTCGGGGCGGTCCCCCAATTCTTCAAAAAGCTCGCCGCTGGCCAGTTTGATTGTTGCAAGCGGTGTCCCTAGCTCATGTGCTGCGGCTGCGACCACACCTCCAAGGTCAGTGAGCTTTTGTTCGCGCGACAGTGCCATTTGCGTGGCCGACAAGGCATCCGACATAGAGTTCACCTCTGACGTGATACGGATCGAATAGGCACTAATAAAGACAATTGCGATGATCAGGGCGATCCAGTTGCCAAAGATAAAGACATCCGGGATCGCTAGGATAAAGCCCTGTTCTGTGCGCAAGGGAAAATGAAACTGCGCCAGAAAGGACACCAACAAGATTGCGCAACCGCCCAATACAACGGTTGACCGCAGTGTCAGGGCAGCCGCAGAAATGGTAACCGGCCCCAGCATCAAAAGCGCGAAGGGATTGTGCAGACCGCCCGTCAGAAACAGCAGAAAGCTGAGCTGCAGCAGATCAAACAGCACCATCAGCATGTTTTGCGTTTCGGTAAGGCGCTTGTTTTCGGGAAACACGAAAATGGCAACAAGGTTTGCGATCGCCGACGCACCGATTGCCAGATAACACAGACCTAACTCCAGCCTGAGCCCGTAGAATTGCTGAGCCACTGTAATCGCGGCCAACTGACCGGCAATCGCGAACCAGCGCAGCAGGATCATAGACCGTAGCCTGATCCAGTTTGCCCGGGTATCGCCTGTAAATGGTCTGAAGTTCAGATCCGCCACAAAATCACCGCTTGTTGAGTTGCACACTTGTGAAAAGACGTTAGGTCTGGACCACACAAGGATCAAGCCAAGCCTTTTCAGGAGCCCCGTATGAATTTGCGAACGATCGCCATTATCTCTGCTGCGGCAGTTGTCGGATTATCTGGTGGACTGTGGCTGGCCACGCAGACCTCAAAGGATGACGACCAGTTTGCGCAATGCCGGTCAAGCACGGTTGCGGGCGGCGCGGGTGCGATTGGCGGACCCTTTACACTGTTGAATGCCGAGGGCGCTACTGTCACGGATGCTGAAGTGATCACAGAACCATCGCTTTTGTACTTTGGGTATACGTTCTGCCCTGATGTGTGCCCGCTGGATGTGGCGCGCAATGTGGTCGCCGTTGAAATTCTGGAAGAGCAGGGAATGTCGGTCACGCCGGTCTTCATTTCAATCGACCCCAAACGCGATACACCCGAAGTTGTTGGCGATTTTGCCGCGAATATGCATGACCGCATGATTGGGCTGACAGGCAGCCCCGAACAGGTCGATGCAGCAAGCAAAGCCTACCGCACCTACTATCGCGCGCAGGCCGGGGACGAAGACTATTATCTGGTTGATCACTCGACGTTCAGCTATCTGGTGATGCCTGAACATGGCTTTGTCGAATTTTTCCGCCGCGAAATCAGACCCGAACAAATGGCCGAAACAATCGCCTGTTTTGTCGAAAATGCCTGATTGTTCTTGATGTTGCGCCGATTGCTGTTTGACCTGCGACGATTTGCACCACATAACTGTGCACTACGACTTCGCAGTGTGCAGGGAGAATGCTGAAAATGCCGGATATGGAAGCTTTGGAAATTGGGGAGGACAAGAGCATCCTTTTGTTGGATGACGACGAACCATTTCTGCGCAGATTGGCAAAAGCCATGGAAAAACGTGGCTTTGCGGTCGAAACTGCAGGATCCGTAACCGCAGGTCGTGCTATCGCTACAGCCCGCCCGCCTGCCTATGCCGTGGTCGATTTGCGGCTTGAGGACGGCAACGGTCTGGATGTCGTCGAAGTCCTGCGTGAAAAGCGCCCTGATGCTCGTGTTGTTGTGTTGACCGGCTATGGTGCCATTGCGACGGCTGTCGCAGCTGTGAAAATCGGTGCCGTTGATTATTTGTCCAAACCTGCAGATGCAGCCGATATCGTTAATGCTTTGCTGACGCGCGGCGATGATTTGCCGCCGCCTCCCGAAAACCCCATGAGCGCGGACCGTGTGAGATGGGAGCATATCCAGCGTGTTTACGAGCTGTGTGACCGCAACGTCAGCGAGACGGCGCGCCGGTTAAACATGCACCGCCGCACGTTGCAGCGTATTCTGGCAAAGCGCTCTCCTAGGTAGTTTCAGCAGGCAGCGGGGCAGCCCTGCAGCCTTCTATAAATCGTACCTTTTACTGACTTTTGCGACGAGCAAACCATTCGCGAGCTTTTGATCCGGGTGACGGGCGTAGGTCTCGAACCCGCGGCTTTGATAGTATGCAAGCCCGCCTGTGTTATCAGCCCGTATCGTTGCGTTGATCCAGTTAAACCCAAGTGCTGACGCGGCTTTGCGGCTGGCCTCAAACAGCTTTGACCCAATCCCCAATCCGGTCTGCCCGACTTTGACGAATGTTGCGATGTCACAGGCTTCTGGTGGCAGCTGCAAATGTGGCTCGATTGACTGGAACCCTAATACGGATCCGGTGTCGTCTTCGGCAACGTGCCAGACTGACTGGTCCGGCGCCCGAAGAAACCAGCCTTCGATCGTGTCTGGTGTGATTTCGTTTGTAAAAGCTGTGGTACCACCTTTGAGGATAATCGCGTTCAGTAGTGCGGCCATGGCTTTGGCATCCAGCGCCCCTGCGCGCCGCACATGAATCATGACATTTCGCCCAAAAGCATGTTGTGACGGTCGGTAAAGGCGTCGCGTGTTTGCATCGGTGGTCGCAGGGTAATTGTCAGACCTTCGGTCAAACGTGCATCTGCCTTTCCGAAAAACCGGTCAGCTTCGCTTTCCGAGAAACCGGCGATCTGCGTCGCCTCCATCCAGGCACTGATTTTATCGGCTTTCTTGATCTGCTTTTTGATGGCGGCCGGTATGACCGCAGGCAACCCGAAACGAATGTGAACAGCAGCTGTCAGACGGACATCCAGTGCTTCGTACCCCGGACCGACCGCTGCCTTGACGGGTGAAATCATATCCCCGATCACATATTCGGGTGCATCATGCAGCAATGCAGCAAGCTGCCATTTTGCAGGCGCTTTCGGCGCGATCCGCGAAAAAAGCGTCTCTACCAAAAGCGAATGCTCTGCAACTGAATAGGCGTGTTCGCCCAAAGTCTGACCGTTCCAGCGCGCGACAAAGGCCAGTCCGCGCGCGATATCTTCGATTTCGATGTCTACGGGCGTGGGGTCCAGCAGATCAAGTCTGCGGCCCGAAAGCATCCGTTGCCATGCACGTTGTTTCATAGGTGTACCGTCATATCAGTTGGAAACCGCGCCAGAAACCGCGCCATCTTACGCCGTGTCATCAGGTGTTTTACCAGCATTTTCGTCATGCGCGCACTGTCTGTTGTCAGGCGGGTTTCAGGGTCAGGTGGCATCTTGTGATCGGGAAAGTGGGTTTCGATGAACCGCTTGTAAGATGCCAGAAAACGCGGCTCGAACTGTCCTTCGCGGTCTTTCCACGGCTTTTCCGGCCCGATAAAATGCAGAACATGGGGGCTGACCAAGGTCGCGAAAAGCCGCGCAGCTCTCGAAAACTGCCAGTTCCACATTGGGCTCAACTCTGCCCAGTCGCCCTGTAGCACTGCGTTATAAAGGTTCTGGTCATGCCGTTTCAGCTCGGATTTATGGGCGCGTCCGAAGGTAATGCAACGGGTCATCAAGTCTTGCTCAAGATAGCTTTTTACGTCCATCAGCATAACGCCGGCGTTGAAATAGGGCGATGCGGGAACGCCCCTCATTGTATTGCGTGCGTTCTGGCGGTTGGGCGTGCGCCACTGCACGTTGTCCCGTACGGCACCGACACAATGAGACCCCATATCCACGTCCATCAACGTGCTGAAGTCACCCCCCTGCACAAAAATATCCGCGTCCAGATAGAGAATGCGATCATAGTCCTCGGCGAAGACGGTTGGCAGGGCGATCCTCAGGTAGACGTCATGCGTTTTACCCTTGTCCAGCCGCAGACCTTCAAAGCAACCGTTGGTGTCTATCTGGCACAGACGGATGTCGAGATGCCCAAGGCTGTCGGGTACAGTGACCTTTTGCGTGCCATAGCACAGGCAAATGTCAAAATCGCGCATCGGCGCGGCGCGTGTGATTTCTGTTGCGGCATGCATCGCATAGGGCAGATAGTTGGTGTCACAGCAAAAAACGATCGCCTTGCGAAACCGCGCTGCCTTGTCGGCATGAAGCGTCGGTTTTTCGGCGTTTACGATATCTGCTGTCATTTCAACTTCACCATTTCTTTGGGTCTTTGCGGTAGAGCGTGCGGTCAAGGTCTTGCAACCCGTTTTGGTTTTACCAACGTTCAACCGGAATGCCAGCCCACAGCACAGGTGGATGCGCGGCGCTGCAATGCTAAATTGTTGCACGGTACAGAAGGGAGTGGTAAGCGCCCGACAACCATTGGATGAAGGGAATGAGTAATATGTCGCAGGACTATATCGTCAAAGACATCGCACTTGCGGAATTTGGCCGCAAAGAACTTGATATCGCTGAAACCGAAATGCCGGGCCTGATGGCCCTGCGCGAAGAGTATGGCGACAGCAAACCGCTGTCCGGTGCGCGCATCGTGGGATCGTTGCACATGACGATCCAGACCGCTGTTCTGATCGAGACACTGGTTGTTTTGGGCGCAGATGTGCGCTGGGCGTCGTGCAACATTTTCTCGACACAGGATCACGCGGCCGCAGCCATTGCGGCAGGCGGCACGCCGGTATTCGCGATCAAGGGCCAGTCTCTGGAAGAGCATTGGGATTATCTGGACAAGTCGTTCATGTTTGAAGAAGGGCCGAACCTGATCCTTGACGATGGTGGCGACGCGACGCTTTACATCCTTCTTGGCGCGCGCGCGGAAGCGGGCGAGGAAATCATCGCTGTGCCCACGTCTGAAGAAGAGGAAGCGATCAAAGCACAGATCAAGAAACGGATGGCGGCGAGCCCGGGATGGTTCACCAAGATGCGTGACCAGATTGTTGGCGTTTCGGAAGAAACAACAACCGGCGTCCACCGCTTGTACGAGCTGGTGCGCGACGGTCAGCTGCCATTCCCTGCGATCAATGTGAACGACTCGGTCACCAAATCGAAGTTCGACAACAAATATGGTTGCAAGGAATCGCTGGTCGACGGCATCCGCCGTGCCACTGACACGATGATGGCAGGCAAAGTGGCCGTTGTTATGGGCTATGGCGACGTGGGCAAAGGGTCGGCGGCATCGTTGAGCGGCGCGGGTGCGCGGGTGAAAGTTACCGAAGTTGACCCGATCTGCGCATTGCAGGCTGCGATGGATGGTTTCGAAGTTGTGCTACTGGAAGATGTTGTTGGTACCGCGGATATCTTCATCACGACAACGGGCAACAAAGATGTGATCCGTATCGAGCATATGCGCGCCATGAAGGACATGGCGATCGTTGGCAACATCGGTCACTTTGACAACGAAATTCAGGTTGCATCGCTGAAAAACCATAAGTGGACCAACATCAAGGAACAGGTTGATATGATCGAGATGCCTTCGGGCAATCGTCTTATCCTGCTGTCTGAAGGGCGTCTTTTGAACCTTGGTAACGCAACAGGCCACCCGTCGTTTGTGATGTCGGCCAGCTTTACCAATCAGGTTTTGGCACAGATCGAACTGTGGACACGGGGTGATCAGTACAAGAACGACGTCTACATCCTGCCCAAGCACCTTGATGAAAAGGTAGCACGTCTGCATCTGGACCGGATCGGCGTGAAACTGACGCCGCTGGATGCTGAACAGGCGGCTTATATCGGCGTAAAACCCGAAGGCCCGTTCAAGCCGGAACACTACAGGTACTAAAATCTGGAAGTTCCGCTCATATATTGATTTACTCATCCCAACGAAACAGTTGGGGTGAGATATGAAACGGGTTTCCACGCTTTTTGCGGCGGTTGTTATTTGTGGCTCTGTATCGACAGGCGTCTACGCGCAATCAGCAGAAGAACTGGCAAAGCAGTTAAGCAATCCAATTGCGTCGCTTATCAGTGTGCCCTTCCAGCTTAACTATGATGAAGGGTTCGGGCCCGACGGGGATGGTCGCAAGACGGTCCTGAATGTCCAGCCTGTCATTCCCTTCAGTATTGGTGAAAACTGGAACCTGATCTCACGCACAATTATTCCGCTAAGCTACGGGGATGACATTATCCCGGGAGAGTCCGGAACAGGTGTGGGAAACGTCCTGCAAAGTCTCTTTATCTCTCCTAAAGCGCCTACATCTAATGGCTGGGTGTGGGGTGTTGGTCCGGTCATCCAGTTTCCAACATCCACAGACGACCAATTCGGTGAAGACCAATGGGCCGTGGGCCCGACAGCGGTCGCTCTGAAACAAACGGGACCGTGGACTTTTGGTGCGCTGGCCAACCATTTGTGGGACGCAAGCGGGGACACCGACATCAACAACACCTTTTTGCAGCCGTTCCTGTCCTATACGACGAAAGACGCTGTCAGTTTTACGGTCAACACAGAGGCGCTTTATAACTGGGATGACAGCCAGTGGACCATTCCGATCAATGCTCTGGTCGGCAAGGTGCTGACGATTGGAAGCCGGCCGGTCCAGATTACAGGTGGTGTCAGATATTGGGCAGAAACCGCCGATAACGGACCTGACGACTTTGGTTTGCGTTTCGCTGTTACGTATCTTTTCCCGAAATAAGCACAGGTCGAAGCTGCTGATATTTGGGCGGCCATTCGCTACGGGGAAAATCCGCGGCAAAAACTCCTTTTGTGTTGCGATTTTGGTGACTAGTGTGACGATCAGGCTGAATTGCTTCAGCCTGTGAACCAATGAGGGAGATTGAAAATGGGCAAGCGGGACGATCTGATTGCGCAATACGCGGACGATTTGAAGAATAAATGTGGCATGGATCCGGATATGGATCTTTTGACGAAAGTCACCATCGGCTGTGGCCCGTCGATTTATGATGCAGACGCGTCAACAGTTGCAGCAAGCCAACCGCAAGAACTTGAAACCGTCAAAGACAATTTCCTTGTCAAAAAGCTGGGACTGGCGGACGGGCCCGAGTTGATGGAAGCGATTAACAAAGTGGTCGAGATTTACGGCAAATCCGAGCGCAACAAATACCGCGCTGTTGTCTACTATATGCTGACCAAGCATTTTGGCAAAGAATCTGTATACGGATAAAGCGCGTCTGGAACGTCCATTATTTAATAAGGCGTTTCAGTTTTAGATCGCATTTAAACTATTGAATAATTGCGGTTTTTGAGAGTTTCGGGTACTTAATAGTTGTCCGGCCAGTATGGCTAGAACCGAAATTCGAACACGTGTGGTGGCTTTGGGAGCACGTGGGGTGAAGAAGGGTTCTGGCTTAGGCTCGGAACCCTTTTTCGATTCTATTGTAGCTCAGTTAGTGGGCACGCCTGCCATCTCGCAGATCAGGCACCACTCCTCGGTCCGTACAGGTTGCACTGACAGGCGCGACATTTTCAAAAGCGCCATGTCGGCCAGCTTAGGCTCTTGCTTTACCATCTCAAGGCTGACCGGTGTCTTTACGGGGCGGACCGCTTTGATATCGACACAGTCCCACCGATCATCATCTGTTGTGCTGTCCGGATGCGCCTCGGCGATAACTTCGACGATCCCGACAATCGATTTCTCTTTTTGTGAGTGATAGAAAAAGCCCAGATCACCGGTTTTCATCTCACGCATGAAATTGCGCGCCTGATAGTTTCGCACGCCATCCCATTCCTCGCCTGTGTCGCCCTTTGCAACCTGATCGTCCCAGCTCCAGGTTGAGGGTTCTGATTTAAACAGCCAATACGCCATTATCCGATAACCCGGTTCCATGGGATAAGCTCGACCGTGTCGAAAAGGCCGGCCTTGCCATAAGGGTCGCCGGCCACCCATGCTTCGGCCTCTGCCATATCGGCCACATCAAGGATCACCAGCGATCCGCACATCTCTCCCGCGTCGTCCAGCAAAGGACCCGCCTGTTGAACGACAGTGCCTGATTTAAGATATTCGACGTGCGCAGGGCGGTTTTCCTGACGAACGGGCAGGGCGCCCTTTTTGTCGCGAGCGATTAAAGCAACCAGCATTTTATTCTTCCTTTAGTGAGCGGGATAAAAGCGCCGTGGTGGCGCCGTGGATATCCAAACGTTTTTCGACCAGCGCCGCAACCGTTTCGGCAATCGGCAGATCAAGGGCGTTGTTTTGCGCGTAGACCGCAACAGCACGTGCCGTTGCCGCGCCTTCGACGGTGATGGTCCCGTCAAAATCGCTGCCCGATCCAATGGATAGCCCCAATCGGTAGTTCCGTGAATGATCAGATGTGCAGGTCAGTACAAGATCACCAAAACCGGACAGCCCCGACAGAGTTGTCGGGTCAGCGCCGCGAAAAGCAGCAAGCCGTTGCATTTCGGCGTTGCCCCGCGTCATCAGGGCCGCACGGGCGCTTTCCCCCAAACGCGCACCGATGACGGCACCGCATGCAATGGCGACAACGTTTTTTAACGCGCCGCCCAGCGATGCACCCACTTCGTCTGAACTGCGATAGAGCCTGAGAGTTTCCCCTGAAAGCCGCTTTTGCAGCTCAATGCACAGTGGCATGTTTGAGCAGGCAAGCGTTAAGGCGGTAGGCAGCCCTTTGGCGATGTCGACCGCAAAACTGGGTCCGGTCAACAAGGCGCGGGGCGTTTCGGGCAGGATGGCATCAATGATTTCCAGCGGTCCAAGGCTGGTACCCAGTTCAATGCCCTTGCAGCAAGCGACCAGCGTCTTGCCGCGTAGAATATCAGCGTATTCGGTTAGAAAGCCGCGGAGTTTTTGCAAGGGGACCGCGATCAGAAGAACATCGACAGTTTTGAAGTCCTGCAAATCTCCGGAAACGTTCAACATGTCAGGAAAGGTAACGTCGGGCAGCCGAGCCGCATGTGCGCGGTTTTTTTGCATGTCACGCACATGTGCCGTGTTGCGGGCCCACAAAAGAACGGGTTCAGATTGCGCCAGTGTAATCGCTAGTGCTGTGCCGAATGCCCCCGCGCCAAGAACACCAATTGTCATGCCTTGGCCCCTTTTTTGCCGCTGCCCAAAAGTGTCGGGCTGATGCGATCAAGCGGCCATCTCGGCCGTGCGGCAAGGGTCATATCATCGGGTGGAAACTGCTGCATCCGCTCCAATGCGACATAGGCGATCATGGCAGCATTATCGGTGCACAGCGCCAGAGGTGGCGCGACAAATTTGGCGTCTACCTCATGAGAAACAGTCTCTAATAGTGCCCTGATCGACATGTTCGCGGCAACGCCACCCGCAACACAGAACGTTGGTTGCGCCGGCGAAGCGTTCAGATAAAGACGCAGTGCGCGTCTGGTTTTTTCAGCCAGAACATCGGCTACAGCGGCCTGAAATCCTGCGCTCAGATCGTATTGGTCTTGACTGTGCAGGCCACCTTGTTCCGCAATCAGCGCATCGCGGGCGCGCAGTACAGCCGTTTTAAGCCCCGAAAATGACATATCGCATCCGGCGCGATCCAACATCGGCCTCGGCAGGGCAAAGCGTTTGGGGTCACCACTGCGTGCAGCGGTTTCCACAGACGGGCCGCCGGGTTGCGGCAGGCCCAGCAACCTTGCAATCTTGTCAAATGCTTCGCCTGGGGCGTCGTCTATTGTGCCGCCCAGACGGGTAAACTCATCGGGCCCTTGTACGTGCAGAAACTGGCAGTGCCCGCCCGACACCAGAAGCATCAGATAGGGGTAGGGCACCTGATCGGTCAGGCGCGGTGTCAGCGCATGGCCGGCCAGATGGTTGATCCCGTAAAGCGGTTTGCCTGTGGCCAACGCCAGCCCTTTGGCGCACATCACGCCCGAAACAACACCGCCGATCAAACCCGGACCTGCCGTCACCGCGAAACCGTCAATGTCCCGCATGGTGATATTGGCCGTGGTCAACGCCTCTTCTACACAAAAATCAAGCACCTCTGCATGGGCTCGTGCAGCAATTTCCGGCACGACGCCGCCATATGCTGCGTGAAGGTCATTTTGATTTCGCACGATCGACGCGAGAACACGCGTTTCTCCGCCAGCATTTCGGTGCAAAACAGCAGCGGCAGTATCGTCACAACTGCTTTCCAAGCCTAAAATGATCTGGTCGCCGCGCATTTGCGCCCCCGTTGCATGCCGTACTGTTGGGAGGTAACACCGAAGCCATGCGCAAACAATGCCAAGGGAGGGCGGAGAGTGGCTGAAAAGATTCCCCTGATCCTGACCCGTCCCGAGGCTGCCAACAGCGCTTTTGTTGCTGACTTTCCAAAACCGCTCGCCGACCGATTGGCGTTTATCGACAGCCCGCTGATCGCTATCCGGTCGGTTGACGCCCAAGTCGCGTTGGAAGAACACGCAATCGTATTGTTTACGTCGGTGAACGGCGTGCGTTTTGGCCCACCAAGCAACGGGCGCAAGGCTTTTTGCGTTGGCATCCGAACCACGCAGGCCGCGACGTCAGCAGGCTGGGCGGCCACATGTGTCGGTCAAAACGCTGATGAAATGGTCGAAACGCTTGTTTCGGCGCGGCCGACCGAACCACTATACCATCTTAGCGGCGTTCACGTGCGCGGGCGTATTGTCGAGCGCTTGGAGCAAGCGGGTCTGAACGCGCAGCGTATCCCGCTGTACGATCAACTGCTATTGCCGCTCAGCCCCGCTGCCAAATCGGCACTTACGAGCCAAAAGCCTGTTATTGTGCCTCTTTTTTCGCCAAGGGCCGCGACGCATTTCGCCGCAGTCTCACCCGAAAACCCACGACTTCTGGTTGTGACGATGAGCGATGCAGTGACGAATGCCTTGGAAAAAAACACCAGTTTTGAGACTGTTACAGCGCCCGAACCTACAGCAGATGCAGTGATTGGTTGCATCGAAAACTTGGTGAGTACCAAAGGCTTGGGTTGAGGGGCCAGACACGCGAGAGTAAGGTTCCCTGACAGCGCGCCCCTGAGAAGATTCGAAAAGGTGGAAGTTTTGGCCAAATCAAGAAAGTCCAACAAGGCAAATCAAAAGGTCGATGGGGGTAATGAAACGCCGCAAGATGCGGAAAAGATTGTTTCATCCGAAGAATTGGAAGCGGCGGTAAAAGGTGATGCCACGGTTTCAGAGACACCAGAGATAGCGGACGAAACCGCAGCCGATGATGCGGCTGTGGCATCGGAAACTGTGGCTGATGAAACGGCAGATAAAACCTCTGACAAGACGTTAGAGGAATCCGTTTCAGATGCACCTGATGGTTCAAAGTCATCAGATGACGATCAACCACAAGACACCGTTGATGCAGAAGACGACCCGGCACAGCCGGCTGACGCTGATGCGGTTGATACTGCAGAGAAAGCTGCCGAGCCCGAAGACAGAGAGCTTGTCGAAGACGTGCTGGCCGCTGAAAAAGACACCGGTGACGCGGACACAACCGATGACGCCAAATCTGAGATAGACGAAACGGCGGACATCAGCGAAACTGAAGAGCCCGCGAAACCGGACGTCACCGAAAAACCCCAACCCCAACCAAAACCCGAGCCTGAAGTGGTGCGGGGCAGCATTTGGCCCGCATTCTTTGGTGGTGTGATGGCCGCGATGATCGGATTTATCGCAGGTCGTGGTGACATGCTGGACGGTTTCTTTCCACCGGACGAGCAACCACCTGCAATTGATGTCACAGCGATTGAAGCTGCCGCATCCGAACAGGCTGTAGCACTTGCTGCCCAAGGGGCAGTTGTAGAAGCCCAAGGGGCGGTATTGGAAGCGCAGACCGCAAGGCTTGAGGCGCTTGAGGCGGCAGGCGCGTCGGCCCTAACCGAGGCGGTTTCTGGTCTTCAAAGTGAATTGGAAACCATTGCCGCGCGGATCAACGAATTGGAAAGCCGACCCGTCGAGACGGGCGGCGGCGTAGAGCCCGAGGATGTTTCCGAGTTGCAAGCAGCACTTGATGCGCAAAAAGCCGAGATCGACGCGCTTGCGGCACGTGCCGAAGCCGCAGAGGCGCAGGCAGCGGGCGAAGCGGCGCGCATTCTGGCGCGGGCTGCTTTGCTGCGTGTCATGACAGCAGTCGACAGTGGCGAGGCATTTTCGCCCGCGCTGGCAGAGTTGGAAACCGTAGCACCGGTAGACGTGCCCGACCCCTTGCGCGTGGCGGCCGAAAACGGTGTGCCGACTGTTGCTTCCCTGCAGGAAAGCTTTCCTGACGCGGCAAGGACAGCGCTTGCCACAGCGCGCGCGGAAGTACCGGAATCAGACGTGGTAGGCATCGCCGAGTTTTTGAAGCGGCAATTGAATGTGCGCTCGGTCACACCGCGTGAAGGTGATGATCCGGATGCGGTATTGTCCCGTGCCCAAGCTGCGGTAAATGCCGGCGATATTAATACAGCACTTACAGAACTGGAGGCGTTGTCCGAAACCGGACGTGCCGCCATGAATGATTGGCTGGAGGCAGCAGCAGCCCGAAGTGCCGCACAGAATGCGGCGAACGAATTGGCTGACAGCCTGAACAGCAACTAAGGAATATTCTTATGCTTTGGTCTTTGATAAAGATTATCATTTTCGTGGTTGCGGTTGCTGCCCTGGCGCTGGGCGCTGGCTATCTGCTGGAAAGCGAAGGTGGCGTTCAGGTTACCGTAATGGGTAGCGAATACACATTCGGTCCGCTGCAGTCTGTGATGGCTGCGATGGCGCTGGTTTTCGCGGTCTGGCTATTGCTCAAACTTCTGTCGCTGCTTGTGGCGTGTTTGAAATTCCTGAACGGTGACGAAACAGCCATTTCGCGCTATTTCAACCGCAGTCGCGAACGCAAAGGGTTTCAGGCTTTGTCAGAGGGTTTGATGGCGTTGGCCAGCGGTGAAGGCCGCGTTGCAATGAGCAAGGCAGCCAAAGCCGAGAAATACCTTAAGAAACCTGAACTGACGAACCTTCTGGTGGCGCAAGCTGCTGAAATGGCAGGGGACCGGCGCAAGGCGGAAGAGACCTACAAAAAGCTGGTGACCAATGACGCGACCCGCTTTGTCGGCGTGCGCGGCATTATGAAACAAAAGCTGGCTGACGGCGACACGGACACAGCGCTTAAGCTGGCAGAAAAGGCGTTCGCGCTGAAACCCAAGCATGAAGAAACGCAAGACGTGCTGCTGCGTTTGCAAGCCCAGACCGAAGACTGGTCCGGTGCGCGCAAAACGCTGAACGCCAAGCTAAAGCACGGCAATCTGCCGCGTGACGTTCATAAGCGCCGCGATGCTGTTCTCGCGCTTTCCGAGGCGAAAGACATTCTGGCCGATGACAGCTCTATTGAAATTCAGGAAAAGGCAATCGAGGCGAACAAGCTTTCGCCTGATCTGATCCCTGCGGCAGTCATGGCCGCCAAGAGCTATGTCGACCAAGGGAGGCCAAAGCTGGCCGTACGGCTGCTCAAAAAGTCATGGGAAGCCCAGCCGCACCCCGATCTTGCAGCAGCCTTTGCTGCAATCGCTCCGGATGAAACACCGGCAGAACGGGTCAAACGTTTCACGGCCCTGACGCGGATCAAACCGGACCACGCAGAAACCAAAATGTTGTTGTCCGAGCTGCATATCGCAAACGAAGATTTCCCCGAAGCGCGCAGAGCGTTGGGTAATCTGGCGGAAACGCATCCCGATGCGCGTTCTGTGACCCTGATGGCTGCAATCGAAAAAGGCGAAGGTGCATCCGACGCTGTTGTGCGCGGCTGGTTGGCCAAAGCATTGACCGTGGCGCGCGGCCCGCAGTGGATTTGCGACAATTGCCAGCACATCCACACAGAATGGGCACCGTTCTGCGGAAACTGCGAGAGCTTTGACACACTGGCGTGGAAAACACCGCCTATGTCGGAAACTGCGATGCCCGGTGGTGTTCAAATGCTGCCACTTATCGTGGGCAGCCTCGAAGACAATTCTGGAAAAGCCGCAGCGCCCGATGTTTTTATCGAAGACGCCGAGATAGTGCCGGACGATGTTCCATCGGGCAGCGAAAGCATGCCGTCGGAAAAATCTGACACAGGCGCGGAGGAAAAGGCCAAGGCGGTCTGATGCGACAGCCTTGACCCTTGACGTTGCAACCGGGCGCTACCTTATGTGTACATATACGCCGTAAGGAATTTCCGCGATGGCCAGAACCGTCACGCTTTCGATTGAAAAAATGCACTGCGGTTCTTGTGTGGGCCGTGTGGACCGCGCTTTGGCGGCTGTTTCTGGCGTGCAAGATGTATCCGTCAATCTGGCAACCGAAACAGCGCTGATCACGGGGCAGGGCAGTGGCTTGGTTGATAGACTTGTCAGTGCAGCCGAAGCGGCCGGTTATCCCGCGCATGTGGCCGAAGACGCGGATTACGACAAACAAGAACAACGCGATGCCGAAGCATTGGCTTTAAACCGGCGGGTGATCCTTGCTGTGGTGCTTGGGTTGCCTGTCTTCATTCTTGAGATGGGTGGGCATATGGTACCTGCCTTTCACCATATGATCCATCAGACAATCGGGCAGCAGGCAAGCTGGACCATTCAGGCAACCTTGACCACGATGGTGCTAATCGGTCCGGGGCGCAGTTTTTATACAGATGGCCTGCCGGCGTTGTTTCGTGCGGCACCTGATATGAACAGCCTTGTCGCAGTGGGAACGCTTGCGGCCTATTTCTATTCGATGACGGTTCTGATTGTGCCAGAGGTGCTACCGGTCGAGGCCCGCGCGGTCTATTTCGAAGCGGCAGCGGTGATCGTCGTGCTGATTTTGGTGGGGCGTTGGCTTGAGGCGCGCGCCAAAGGCAAAACCGGCGCTGCGATAAGCAGTTTGCTGCGACTGCAGCCCAAAACGGCACAGGTGTTGCAAGACGGGAAACCTGTTGAGGTCGCGGTTGCCAAACTCGTGCCAGGAGACCTTATTCTGCTGCGCCCTGGTGAAAGTGCACCGGTTGATGGTGTGGTGGCATCCGGCCAAAGCCATATGGACGAAAGCATGCTTACCGGAGAGCCGATGCCAGTACCAAAGGCGCAAGGGGATGTGGTTACCGGCGGCACAGTGAACGGAAACGGCAGCCTGACGGTCAAGGCGACGCGCGTCGGCAAAGACACGGTTCTGGCTGGAATCGTCCGCATGGTACAAGAAGCGCAGGGGGCAAAACTGCCTATTCAGGCTCTGGTTGACCGTATTACACTTTGGTTTGTCCCCGTGGTTCTGGTGGTAGCTACAGTCACCGTTATAGTATGGCTTTTAGTGGGCCCGCAGCCTGTTTTATCCTACGCGCTGGTTGCCGGTGTGTCGGTTCTGATTATTGCCTGCCCCTGTGCGATGGGGCTGGCTACGCCGACCTCGATTATGGTGGCTACCGGTCGCGCAGCAGAACGTGGGGTTCTTTTTCGGAAGGGCGATGCGCTACAGTCACTGGCCGAGGTTGATGTGATCGCTTTCGACAAAACCGGAACATTGACTGAAGGCGAACCGGCACTGCGCCTGTTCACGCCGGCAGAAAATTTTGACAGGGCGCAAACACTTGCCTGCGTCGCCGCCGTTGAAGAGCGGGCAGAGCATCCGGTTGCCCGTGCCATCGTTGCCGCAGTGCACGACGAAGGTCTGTCATTGCCCCAAGCAGACAAGGTTGCCGCGCAAAGCGGGCTTGGGATTTCAGGGAATGTTGACGGCAAACATGTGACGGTCGGATCGGACCGCCTGATGCGCGATATCGGTGTGGATGTGTCTGCTTTCGACAGTACCGCGACCCCCGCCGCCGCACGTGGAGAAACCGTGTTTTATGCCGCGATAGACGGGCAGGTGGCAGCGATGATTACGGTCGTGGACCGTATCAAGCCCAATGCAGCAACAGTTTTGCGTGCGCTACACGAAAAAGGCCTGAAAACCGTGATGATCACGGGCGACAAAGCCGAAACAGCGCAGACGATCGCGGATGAAATCGGTGTGACGACGGTTATCGCCGGTGTCATGCCGCGCGGGAAAGTTGACGCCATCGCCCGGCTTCAATCAGACGGGCGCAAGGTGGCTTTCGTCGGTGACGGGATCAATGACGCGCCCGCGCTGGCAGCCGCAGATATCGGTATTGCGATTGGGACGGGCACGGATGTGGCGATCCAGTCGGCTGACGTGGTCTTGATGTCTGGTGATCTTCAAGGGGTTCAGACCGCGCATCACATTTCCACGCAGGCGATGCGCAATATCCGCCAGAACCTGTTCTGGGCATTCGGGTACAACACTGCTCTGATCCCTGTGGCTGCAGGTGTACTTTTTGTGCCTTTGGGCGTTTTGCTGTCGCCGATGCTGGCCGCCGGAGCCATGGCGCTTTCCAGTGTCTTTGTGCTGACGAACGCGTTACGCCTGCGTCGGGTTTGATCCGGTACCGTGCTAAAACAATACCCTAAACAGCGTCCGCAAGTTCGAACAATGTTTCGTGTATTTTCTCTGATCCGACCACAGCGCGCCGTACCAAACGGTCAAACTGGCGGGCAAGGCCGCGTACTTGTTCGGGGCTGCTGACAACCAGATAGGCATCCCCGATATACAAGGCGGCGCGCTGGTTCCCGAAGACGGTGAAGGGCGCTGAAAAGCTTTTTGTACCGTCGTAAACATGCAGCCGCAGGGCAGGGTAATGCTGCTGGCAAATCCGCGCCATATGCACAAGCTGCTGGCGGCTTTGCTCTGCTGTGCTGTCGCGCCAAAGCCCCGTGCGCGCCGAAAGATCCTGAAGCGTCTGGATAGGCATCGCAATCTCAACGTCCATGTCGCTGAGCGAAATCCGTTCAAGCACGTTTTCCACCCCGCCGCCGCGCGCGTCCTTCAGCTGCAGAGCCTGATCTGCATCCGGTGCCAGGCTGATGATATCCGGCAGCGTCGAAGGCACACTGCGCAATTTAAAACCTGCAGCTTCGTTGCGCCATTGATCCAAAGGCGTTGACCCATCCGCTTGCGTTTCCTTTTCGATCTGAACACTTTGCGCGACTTCCTGACGGCCTTCGGGGGCGTTCTCAAGACACAGCAACCAGTCAGCAGACACACCGGTAACTGCTGCGATCCGGTGCAGCGTTTCGGCACGCGGCAGGCGGTCGGTTTCTGCGCTTAGAAACTGGCTAAGAGCAGACCGGTCAATGCCCACGGCCCGCATGAAATCCGCGCGCCCTTCGGCATGGGACGCCACGACCTGAGCCAGCCGCTTCTTGAACTCTTTGGCAAGGATACGTTTGTCCATATGACTATCAATATCAGGATGTAGTGAAAACACAGCAAAATTTTGAAAGTATTGCGAATGTAATCTTTAAGTTGCAAATACACGCGCTTGCCGAGTGTGGTGGTTTCTTGAAAATGATCGCTGGAACGTACCAGTGGAGCACATTTTGAAAACGACTGATTTAGCGAAACCGCTGCTGGTTCAATGGCCTACGCTGATCGTTTGTAGTCTCTGTTACAGTGGGTTTGCGCTTTCCACGCTTTATGCCGACACCTTCGGCGTTTTGGCTGCGGGCATCTTGTTAACCCTTGCGCTGACACTTTTTTCTTCTTTCAGCCACGAAGTCCTGCATGGGCATCCCTTCCGCAATGAAACCCTGAATACGCTTTTGGTGTTCCCTGCTCTGGGGCTGCTGATCCCCTATCCGCGGTTTCGGGACACGCATCTGGCGCATCACTACGACCCATCGCTGACCGACCCGTACGATGACCCTGAAACAAACTACGTTGATCCGGCCGTTTGGGTAACATGGTCGCCCTTGCGCCGTGCGGTTTACCAGTTGAACAATACGCTGTTTGGCCGAATGGTTCTTGGCCCATTTATCGGGTTGGCCACATTTTATACCCAAGACATCAAGGCGGTTCTGGCGGGTAACAGGCGTATTCTTGACGCCTACCTTTTTCACTTTGCTGGTCTTATTCCGGTATTTTGGTGGTTGCTCTCGATCAGCACCTTGCCCCTATGGGTGTATCTGCTTGCGGTCTACGCCAGCCATGCCATCCTGAAAATCCGCACCTTTCTGGAGCATTGCGCGCATGAAAAGGCACGGTGCCGGAGTGTGATAATAGAAGACCGGGGCGTGCTTTCGCTGCTGTTTTTGAACAACAACCTGCATTCGGTCCATCATGCCAGCCCGACCGTGCCTTGGTACCGGTTGCCGCGTCTTTATGCCGAAAAGCGCGCGGCCTATCTGAAGCGCAATGGTGGCTATGCCTTTCGGTCATACGGCCAAGTGATAGGCCTTTTCTTCTTCAGGATAAAAGATCCTGTGCCGCACGCGCTGATGCCAATACCGCCAGTGCCCCAACTTGACGCAGCCCCGCACCCCGAACCGATCCGCCAGGCAGAAACGCTTCTGCCCTGAGGTGAGATGCAGGTGTAGCGTAGGGCCACTTTTCTTCGTATGGTGCATCAAAACAGAGGGTATGCCATGAAAGACAGTAGTGAAATGCCGGTTGTGGTCGACGTGTCTGAAGCGATCGCGACCGTTACGATGAACAATCCGCGTGCCATGAATGTTCTGTCCGAAGACATGCTGGCGGCCCTGCAAGAAACATGGGATCAGATCGCAACCGACCGCAGTATCAAAGTGGTGATCTTGCGCGGGGCGGGGGACCATTTCTGTGCTGGCCATAATCTTAAGGAAATGACAGCGCGGCGTGCTGATCCGGATGGTGGCAAAGCCTATTTCAATGCGCTTTTTGAAACCTGCACAAAGATGATGCTGTCGATTGTGCGCTTGCCGCAACCGGTTATCGCCGAAGTGCGGGGCATTGCAACTGCGGCAGGCTGCCAGTTGGTGGCGACCTGTGATCTGGCGATTGCTGCTGACGACGCGCGTTTTGCCACGTCGGGCGTGAACATCGGGTTGTTCTGTTCGACCCCGATGGTTGCACTTTCGCGCAACGTGACCCGCAAACAGGCGATGGAAATGCTGCTGCTGGGCGATTTTTTGCCCGCAAAACGCGTTCTGGAAATGGGCCTTATCAATCAGGCAGTCCCCAAAGCCGGTTTGTCTCAGGCCACGCGGGACATGGCCCGCAAGATTGCCGATAAAGCGCCGGTTGCAATCAAAATCGGCAAAGAGGCATTCTATGCCCAAGCGGAAATGACTTTGGAAAACGCCTACGCTTACGCGGGCGCGGCTATGGCTGAAAACATGATGGCGCGCGACACCACGCAGGGCATTGATGCTTTCATCAACAAGCAACCCATGCCGCCGTGGGAAGGCGAATAGGCTCTAACAAAGCGTATTTGTATGAAAACAGGTTGCGTTTTAACGAAACGCCCCTTTGTGACCATATTACTCTAAACGACGGTTAATTTGTAATTGCCACACTCGCGTGCAGGCTGCTGCGTGGGAGTGGGCATGTCAGATTTAATCTCGAGAGGGG
>Ga0316197_10000106_pt1 | contig 64194 bp, 54 predicted proteins | sample OudBiesiAoxic_MG_FD_204939 | JGI IMG/M metagenome (GOLD analysis project Ga0316197, IMG submission 204939) | Coastal sediment microbial communities from Oude Bieten Haven, Netherlands - site A oxic | ecosystem: Environmental > Aquatic > Marine > Coastal > Sediment | place: Netherlands... | reverse complement strand
AATAAACCCATGTATTGAAATACTTTTTTGAAATTGGACTTTATTTTTAGCCATGATAACCACCTCATTTTTCGCTTCACTTTAAGTGTAGTCTAATAAGCTGAATTTAAGTGGTAATCAGGTTAATTTATGATTATCTTTCATTTACTGACTAATTAAAATTTAACTACTCAAATGCATTATAGCAACGAAAATAATATGATATTCAATAAATTGAAATATGTTTTGTTCCCCTAACCATCTTTATATTAATCACTTAAATTAAAATAAATAGACTTAAATCCACATAACACTTTTGCAAAATTCGCACTAATATTAATTCCACAAAGAATTTAACGACATTTTATTAGAAACAAAATCAATAAACCGTCGATGTAATAAAGTCATCTGCTTCCTATTAGAATAGACAAGGTGTACATCTAAATTCTTAGCTTCCCAATCCGTTAATAGTTGAACAAGTTTTCCAGATTGAATTAAAGGCCAAGCACACGCTAGAGGTTGATAACTAATTCCAGCACCATCTAAGGTAGCTTTAAGTAAGATATTAGAATTATTGGCAATCAATCTCCCTGAAATAGCTACATTTTCATTTTCGTTTTCACGGTAAAAACTCCACTCATGTTTACCAAAATAACTAAAAGAAAGGCAATTATGTTCAATTAAAGATTTGGGGGTTGTAATCTCAACCTCATTGGCTAATAAATACTGAGGACTAGCGACAATAACTGAGCGACAAATACCAATTTTTTTCGCAACAATATTAGGATCTAAATCGTTACTAATTCGAACGGCTAAATCTATTCCATCTTCAATTAAGTTAATATGTTTATCTGCAACAATAAGTTCAATTTTAACTTGAGGCCACAATGTACAAAATTCATTAACAGCTTCTAGTAAAAAAACATCAACCATTGCGTATGAACTAGTAATACGTAAGCGACCCGATAATGTGTCATTTTGGCGATCTATAATTGTATTAATATCACCCGTTAAAAAATCTATTTGATAAGCTCGTTGTAATGTTTTTTCACCTGCTTGGGTCAAACTTTGATTTCGTGTTGTTCTATGTAATAAACGTGTTCCAACCCAATCTTCTAATTCACTTAAATATCGAGAAACTTTGGTTCTTTCAATATCTAATAACTTTGCTGCTCCCGATAAGCTTCCTTGCTCCACAATCGTAATAAATACCTTTAATGCACTTAATCTGTCCATAATTCGAGGTTCTCTTATTTTATAAAAACTGAATAATGACTCTAATTCATGGTTAATTTATATCCAAGCCATCTAATTTTGAATAAGAATCACAATAATTAATAGTAAGAGAGAGCACTTCAAGATTAACAACAACAGCTTCCTTGTGAACATGTTAGGATCACACCAAGAACTGGTCGCTCAATTCCTAAAAATGCGTAGTTATTAGAAATTTTCTGATTAATTATCAAAAAGCTCTGGTTTATAGTCTGAGCTTTTTTTATGATGGGGTATCAATGATGATACAAAATAAAAGGACTCACCATGTGGTATGTAATTTTTTCTCAAGATGTTGAGAATAGTCTGGAACGTCGTTTAAGTGTTCGTGAAAAACATCTAGAGCGCCTTACTTTATTACAAAATGAAGGTCGTTTATTAGTTGCAGGACCAATGCCAGCAATCGACTCGGAAAACCCTGGAGAAGCAGGGTTTACTGGTTCAACCGTTATTGCAGAATTTGATTCATTAGATGCAGCTAAAGAATGGGCAAACAACGACCCATATATTGATGCAGGGGTTTATGCGAATGTAGTCGTGAAGCCATTTAAAAAAGTACTTCCTGCTTAATAATATAAATTTAAACTATAAGAACTATAATGAAAAAACTTATTCTTACCGCGTTAAGCACCCTACTACTTTCTGGCTGTGCCTCTAACGAACAGCAACAAGAAATTGAAATGCTAGCTGATTATCGCGCTAGTATTCTTTCGAGCACCCTTCCACTTGAGATTGGATCACTAACTTTACTTCAAGTAAAAGAAAGACAAGGTGTGGTTGAAATGGTCTTTTTAGATAGTGGTAATGGCGACACGAATACGAACCAGATTATAGAAACAAGTATTACCACTTACTGTAATGATAATGAAATTCGACCGGTTCTAGAAAAAGGGGTTGCTTATCGTTATTTGATCCGTAATTCACGCGGCCAAAAACAAAATGACATCTTAGTTACTGAACAGTCTTGTTTGGCGCGAGAAGCAATAGACGTAACTAAATGAACCAACGTGAATCGATAGCTAATTTAGCAAAAAGGTACTAGCCTATTAATAGCTAGTGCCTCTACATACTGCAATATCTAACTATTTATTCGTATTTGAAACTAAAATAGGTGATTCAAAACGAGCACAGTTAGTATTTAATAGAAAAGCTCTAATCATATAAATTACTTCCACTAAAATAAGATTTTGTTCAAACACTTGATCAGCAAGGTTTGAAAAGCCATAGTCTCATCAGCATCAAAGTAAGCTAGATATCAAATTGAAAAAGATAATTTCTTTTTAAAGATAATAAAGTGTTCTAAGCTTAAGTTGAAGGCCTTGTCGCTGAAAGAGAGTACGATATGAAACAGATATTTCTTATTTTCTGTCTACTATTCCCTAGAATGTCAAACGCAGAAATAAAATTAGTTACACTGGACTATCCTCCATATATAACTCAAAACAACGATCAATTAGATGGTGTTGCTGTTAGGCTAATAACGCATATCTTTCAACAGATGAGCACTCCTATAACAATTGAAATTTTACCATGGGGAAGAGCTATAAGCTCTGTTGAAAATGGTAGTGCTGATGCCATTTTTACAGCATTTAAAACACCATCTAGAGAAAAGTTTGCCGATTATAGTAAGGAAATTCTGTTTAATCAGACTATTAGAATAATTAGATCAAAGAGCAGTACTGTCAATTGGGAAAAGTCGAGAATTGGTGAATATAGACTCTGTGTAGTTAATAACGTGAGTTATGGCTCGTGGTTCGACAGTATGTTGGATAAAAAGCAATTTAAAGCAGTCTATAAAGTGGATTTTGCAGAGCAATGCGTCTTAATGATATCTTCCAAAAGGGCTGATTTTTGGGTTAACAATGAACTTGGTGCTCGATTTATTTCTGCTAATATGGGGGTAACAAATAAACTTCACTTAGAGGAACCTCCAGTAGAGTCAACTCCAAGCTATATTGCATTTTCTAAAAAAAATCAGCACATAAAGTTAATAAATAACTTTGACCAAATTCTTAATTCAATGAAAAAAAGTGGCACCTATCAAAAAATAATCGACCAATATTTCAATGAGTTAGAGATAAGTAAATAATACTTAAAAATAAAAAACATTGTGAAGAATATGAATATCATGCATCAATTAATATTAATACATGATATTTAAAGTTCCCTTTCTACTAATAAGTTCTCTTTATATAATTCAATATATTAACGGGTAAAACACATCACTTTTAAGCCGCTTTCAGGATTAATATCTGCAAACTCTGGCGGGTTATCTAAACGCTCTACAAATTTTAATTCAGGCGCTTCTTCTGCCATACCATCAATCAAGAAATCAGTAGATACCGCAGGGGAATTCACACATGCCAATACTTCACCCGTTTCGCTCAATAAGCTTGGTAAACGACGCAAGATCTTCTGATAATCTTTGGTTAACGCAAAGCTGCCTTTTTGGAAACTTGGCGGGTCAATAATGATCAAATCATATAAGCCTAATTTCTTAATCTTACCCCACGACTTAAATATATCATGTCCCAAGAATTTAACTTTAGACAGATCATGTTCATTTAAGCGGTGATTATCACGACCACGACCTAATGACGCTTTCGCCATATCGAGGTTAACAACTTGCGTCGCACCACCAGCAATAGCAGCCACAGAGAAACCACACGTATACGCAAATAAGTTCAATACCGACTTGCCTTCACTGTGTTCTTGAACCCACTGACGACCATAACGCATATCTAAAAAGATACCCATATTCTGGTTCTTTTTCAGCTCTAGTTGGTACCTTAAACCGTTTTCTTCAACGACAGGGAACGTATTTTCTTCTCCCCATACCACTTGTGTTGGCGCTAATTCTTGATAACGATGTTGCAATAAGATAGAAGTCCCTTTGGCATTCATCCATAACTCTGAGTCTGCAAATGCTTTTAGTCTAGCTTCTAACTCTTCTACAAATTCAGGTTCTTGCTCTTTAAATAACGCCACAACTAGTTGACCTTGAGAGCCTTGGCCATTCGAATCTTTCGCTTGTAACCAATCTATCGTAATTTGCTCTAATCCTTCAAAGCATTGACCACGACCATGAAATAAGCGGCGTAATTCACCTAATGGTTGAGTCAGTTGCTGTTCAAGATGCGTAAATAACGTGTTTAATGCTTCTATTTTCATTATTTCTTCTTAATCTCTGGCCAAGTTAATGTCCATGGCGCTTGCCATTGGGTTAATCCTGCTTGAATGGTTTCATTTTCCCATTCCGCACCTTGCTTTGGTAATTCAGCAAACTCAAACGCTTGCTCTTGATAGGTAAATCGCAAGGCATATGCATGAAGGTAACCACGATCAGCCTTAGACGAGCTATAAATTGAATCACCTAAAATACCAGAACCTACGCTTTTTAAAGCCACTCGAATTTGATGAGTTTTACCAGTGTGAGGTTTACATAAAAATAGGCGATTACCATCATGCGCGGCAGTTGAAAAAAACTGAGTAATCGCTGGGTTTTCTTTACTGTTGATCAGCTTCCATGACGCTCTACGTGAACGTTCCATATCGCCAATAACCAGACCTTGTTTTTTCTTAGGCTTTTTATCACCAATAGCGAGGTAATATTTTTCAACTAAACGCTTTGCGAACAATTGTGATAATTCACTGGCTGCTGATTGATTGCGTCCAATAAGCAACAACCCTGATGTCATCTTGTCTAAACGATGAATAAGATAAAGCTGTTTGTCACCAGTGACTTTAGCTAACTCAATCAATAGTGATGTATCACCATCGTCTTTATGAACGCTAACATTAGGGTGTTTATTGATAACAAGAAAATCTGAATTTTGATAAAGGATATCGAACATTGGCGCTCCTAAAATTGAGCGCAGAGTATAGCGAGGATGGTATCTCAATTCCAATAAAAACGCCGATCAGATGATCAGCGTTGATTTATTATTTTTGCAATTGAAGAAAATTATTTATGACGTTCTTTTAGTTTGTTAATCACATCATCAAACGACAAGCCTTGATCTTGAAGCAGAACAAATAAGTGATACATCAAATCTGCTGATTCACACACTAGCTCCGCCTTGTCACCCGACGTCGCTGCAAGCGCGACTTCAACGCCTTCTTCACCAACTTTCTGCGAAATACGTTTGGTGCCACGGGCATAGAGACTTGCTGTGTAAGATGAGTCAGGATCAGCATTCTTACGCTCGGCAAGTAGCTGTTCCAACTGATGAAGCCACACCAATTGCGTTTCTTCAGTTCTATCGCCATCCCAACAGGTGGTTGTTCCTGTGTGGCACGTTGGGCCTATTGGATTAACTTTAATAAGCAGAGTATCGTTATCGCAATCTAGAGACATATTAACTAGATTCAAGCTATTGCCAGACTCTTCGCCTTTAGTCCATAAACGATTTTTAGTGCGAGAGAAAAACGTAACCTTCTCTGTTTCTAATGTTTTCGACAGTGCTTCTTGGTTCATGTAACCCATCATCAATACTTGGCTTGAACCAAAATCTTGAATAATTGCAGGTACTAACCCATCCACTTTTTCCCAATCAATTCGTGTTGCTAATTCTTGTTGGCTCATCGGCGCACCTCTACATCCTGTTGGGCTAAATATTCTTTTAATTCACCAATATTGATGATTTGTTTGTGGAATACCGATGCTGCTAATGCACCGTCCACGTTTGTTTTTTTATAGGCATCGGCAAAGTGAACCATTTCACCTGCACCGCCTGATGCAATTAATGGCACATGACACACTTCTCGTACCATTTTTAATTGCTCAAGATCGTAACCGTTACGCACACCATCTTGATTCATCATGTTCAATACAATTTCACCCGCACCGCGTTTTTGAACTTCTTGCACCCAATCTTTGGTTTCCCATTTGGTTGCTTTGGTACGCTCTTCATCGCCGGTAAATTGGTAAACTTGGTATTTACCCGTTTCTTTATCAAAGTAAGAATCAATTCCTACAACGATACACTGAACACCAAATTTATCGGCAAGCTCTGTGATAAGTTCTGGATTCGCTAATGCTGGCGAATTAATTGATACCTTATCAGCACCAAACTCTAAAATCTTCGCTGCATCTTCGGCGGTTTTAATACCACCTGCCACACAGAATGGAATATCAATCACTTCAGCTACGCGTGCTACCCAGCTTTTATCAACTACACGACCATCACTTGATGCGGTAATATCATAAAATACCAATTCATCCGCGCCCTCTTCTGCGTAACGCTGCGCCAGAGGGACAATATCACCAATGATTTCATGATTACGAAATTGAACGCCTTTTACTACTTGTCCATCTTTTACATCAAGACAAGGAACTATTCGCTTTGCCAACATTGGAATGCCTCCTCTGCGGTGAACTTGCCATCAAGCAATGCTCGACCAACAATCACTCCTGCAACACCAGAGCCTTTAAGCGCAGCGATATCATCCAGAGAGCCTATGCCGCCAGAAGATTGGAATTGCACTTGTGGGTACTGTTTACATAGGTCTACGTAAAGTTCTACATTCGATCCTTGCAGCGTGCCATCGCGTGAAATATCAGTACACAATACATGTTTCAAACCAACCGTTAGGTAATCTTCAAGCAACGCTTCAATCGTTACGCCTGAATCTTCTTGCCAACCTGAAATAGCAACGTTACGAGTGCCATTTTCATCAATGTTGATATCTAGCGCTAATACGATTTTTTCTGCACCGTATTTTTCCATCCAACCTTTGACAAGCTCTGGCTGTTTTACCGCTGTAGAACCAACAACCACACGTTGTGCACCAGCGTTTAATAAATCTTGTACATCCGCTTCGTTACGTACGCCACCACCAATTTGAATATTGGCAGGGGTACTTGCTAACAAACGAGCAATCAAATCTAACTGGCGTGCTGTTGTGTCTTTTGCACCCGTTAAATCAACAAGGTGTAGCCAATTTGCACCTGCTTGGTGATACAGATTAAACTGCTCAGCCGGATCAACTTTATATTCTGTTACTTGCCCGTAGTCGCCTTGAAACAGACGAACCACTTGGCCTTCAATTAAATCTAATGCTGGAATGATCATAAATATCCTTATTAACAGAGCCGAGAACATTCGCTACGCTCATTACGAAATCCGAGGGACGAGTAAGAGCCCTAAAACCTCGAAGCGAAGCGACCTTGCACCTCGTCCCTGCTCTTATAGCTCCAAAAAGTTCTGAATAAGCTTTGAGCCCACTTTACTTGAGCGCTCTGGGTGAAACTGAACACCGTAATAATTACCCACTTGTAATGCGGCGGTAAACGGCTGTCCATATTCACAAGAAGCAATGGTGTAATCACCCACTTGCATGCCAAAGCTGTGTACGAAGTAAAAGTAACTGTTCTCAGGAATATCTTTAAACAGTGGGTTACCTTCAACGGGTTTAATTGTGTTCCACCCCATGTGAGGTAGTGGTAAGTCACCTGTTTGAAGCTTACGAACTTCACCATCACATAGGCCTAAACAATCCACAATTTGATCCGCTTTTTGGCCTTTCTCTTCAGAGAGTTTACCTAGCAGTTGCATACCTAAACAGATACCCAACAATGGCTTTTCAACTTGTTTAACCAAATCAATGAGATCACGCTCAGCTAAGTTTTTCATCGCTTCGCTTGCTGTTCCTACTCCCGGTAAAAACAACTTATCCGCAGCTAAAACGACTTGTGGATCTCTGCTTATCGTAACGTCATAACCCAAACGCTCAATCGCAAATCTCACTGACGATACGTTAGAGCAACCTGTATCAATAATAACGACATTTTGCTTTGTCATAGTCACTCCTACAATACGCCTTTTGAGCTTGGCAGTTCATTACCTTCCACTTTAATCGCTTGGCGTAATGTACGACCAAACGCTTTAAATAAGCTTTCAATAATGTGGTGATCATTATGACCAGCAGAAGAAAGGTGTAACGTACAAGCAAGCGTATCTGTAAGCGAGCGGAAGAAGTGAACTACCATTTCTGTTGATAAATCACCCACTTGATCACGACTAAATTCCGCATCAAATTTCAAATATGGACGGCCTGATAAATCCAGCGCACATTGTGCTAAACACTCATCCATTGGTAAGCTAAAACCAAAACGACCAATACCACGTTTATCACCTAAAGCTTCTTTTAACGCTTCGCCTAGTGCTAGAGCCGTATCTTCAATGGTGTGATGATCATCAATGTGTAAGTCGCCCTCTACATTGATCTTCATTTGGAAGCCACCGTGCGTAGCAATTTGATCAAGCATATGATCAAAGAAACCAAGACCGGTTGAGATTGTATTACCGCCTTGCTCATCCAAATTAACAAACACTTTGATGTCCGTTTCTTTAGTTGTGCGGATAACTTCTGCAGTACGTGCGTTTACGGTGAGATCTTTTAAGATCGCCGGCCAATTCATTGTCTCAGGATGATATTGAATACCACGGATCGCCATGTTCTCTGCTAATTGAAGATCCGTTTGACGATCACCAATCACAACCGAGTGTTGAAAATCGACTTTTCCGCCTTGAAGATATTCTTTTACCATACCTAGTTTAGGTTTGCGGCACGAGCAATTGTCTTCTTCAAAGTGAGGACAGATCAGAACATCATCAAACTTAACGCCTTGAGATTCAAAAAACTCCATCATCATATTGTGTGGCGCATCGAACTCATCTTGTGGGTAGCTATCTGTTCCTAAACCATCTTGGTTCGTTACCATCACTAAACGATAACCTGCATCTTGAAGAGAAAGTAGAGATGGGATAACCAAAGGTTCAAACTTTAACTTGTCTAAACGGTCTACTTGAAAATCGACAGGCGGCTCAACAATTAAGGTGCCATCGCGGTCGATAAATAAAATCTTTTGTTGTTTGCTCACAGGAACGTCCTTTTAATTTTTCTAATTTTATTCTTGATAAGCCCCAAGCCTTATTCCTAAGCTTGGGGATAAAATATACCAATCACAGTAAGTAAATGAGCAGTAATAGCGAAGGAAAAATGCTTGAGAACAAGGCAAAATTTTTAACGCAGTTATCGAGTATTTTAACTAGCTAGGATGATCAGTTATTTACTACGATTGGTATTAAATTACTTGATTACGAATAAATCCAAGAGTTTTCTCACATTCTTCGCGATTACCCACGCTGATACGCACACAATCTTTAATTGGTGAATTTCGTAAAATAATGCCGTGATCCCACGCTGCTTTAAACACTGCATCGCCATCAGAGAACTGCACTAATAAATAGTTACCCCAACCTTCATGGACAGTAACACCATTCAATACCATTAATCCTGCGTGTAAATAAGCACGGTTAGCACTTAAATCAAGCATCTGGTATTTCATTCGAGCTAAACCTGCTTCAGATAAGGCTTGAGTTGCAATTTCAGCCACAGGAACTGGCACCGGATATGGGGCAATCACTTTCAGTAAAACATTAATAAGTTCTTCATTGGCTAATGTAAAACCACAACGTAAGCCAGCCAGTGCAAAGGCTTTTGATAGTGTACGAAGAATCGCAAGGTGTGGGTAATCAGCCAGTAAATCGACCGTCGATTTCTCCATACAAAAATCGATGTAAGCTTCATCCATTACCACAATGGCACGATCTTTTGTCATCTCTAATAATGAAAGAATGTCTTTACGATTAACAATGTTGCCTGTTGGATTATTTGGACTACACACAAACACGACTTTGACGTTTTCTAAGCTTGCTTCTATTGTAGGAAGATCTAACTGCCAATCAGAAGTAAGTGGAACGGTTTTAGTCTCTACACCAATGGTTTCTGCACTGATTGAGTACATCCCATAGGTTGGCGGGCAATATAAAATCGCATCTTCATTTGGCTCACAAAACGCACGAACTAATAGTTCAATACCTTCATCAGCACCGCGTGACGTTAGCACTTGTTCTGGTTTTACATTTGCATAAGCCGCATAAGCATTGATCAACTCTGGTGGTTGACATTCACTGTAACGGTTAAGGCGTGCAAAATTGAATTTGTATTCATTATCAAATGGGGATTCATTGGCGTTTAACCACACATCTCCTGTGCCACCAATACGACGAGCAGAGAGATAAGGTGTTAATGCTTGCACTTGTTTTCTGGCTAACTTTTCCATCATGAATTCCTATTGATTCGCTTCTAATTTAGCTAATTTTTCAATTCTGATTGTAACCGCTCGTTTGTGAGCATCAAGTCCTTCTGCATCAGCCATTGTTACCACTGTCGGAGCTAAGCCTTTTAAGCCATCTGCTGTTAGTTCTTGTACCGTCATGCGTTTAGAAAAATCAGCCAAACCCAAACTTGAGTAGGTTTTTGTATAACCATAAGTTGGTAATACGTGATTGGTTCCCGAAGCGTAATCCCCTGCTGATTCAGGCGAATAATTGCCTAAGAAAATAGAGCCTGCGTTATCCAATAGTGGCAATAATTCACGTGGGTTTTTAGTTTGAACAATTAAGTGCTCAGGACCATAAAAATTTGAAATAGACACACACTGAGTAAGTGATTCAGCAATAATCAATAAACTAGATCCTAATGCTTTACGTGCAATATCAGAACGAGATAACGCTTTTAATTGCTTCTCGATAGCATCGGCCACTTGATCTGCAATGATCGGCGATGGCGTAACAAGAACCACTTGTGAATCTGGACCGTGCTCTGCTTGGCTTAAAAGATCCGCAGCAATAAAATCAGGATCTGCCATTTCATCCGCAATAACCAAAACCTCAGATGGACCTGCTGGCATATCAATCGCTGCACCACGGAAATCATTTGATACCTGACGCTTAGCTTCAGTGACGTATGCGTTGCCAGGACCAAAAATCTTATCCACTTTAGAAACAGATTTAGTACCGTAAGCCATGGCAGCAACGGCTTGAGCACCACCGATGTTGTACACTTCATCAATTTTACATAGTTTTGCAACGTATAAAATTTCATCTGCAATTGGTGGAGGCGAACACAACACGACTTTTTGACAACCGGCGATTTGAGCAGGAATACCTAACATTAATACCGTTGATGGTAATGGCGCACTGCCGCCAGGGATATAAAGACCCACTTTATTAATCGGCATTGTGATTTGCTCACACACCACACCTGGCTGTGTTTCTACTTTAATTGGTTGCGGTTTTTGAGCTTTGTGAAATTTAGAGATATTACTGTACGCTTGTTGTAGCGCCGCTTTCATCTCTTCAGATAAACGTTCACTTGCTGCTTCTATCTCTGATTTAGATACTCGAATCGACTCTGGTTTCACACCATCAAACTTTTCTGTTAACGCTAATACGCCAGCATCACCGTCTTGTTTAACGGTATTAATCACGCTAGTTACCGCAGCAGTAATATTTGCGCCTTCGGTAATAGCAGGACGTTGTAAGACGGTATCTTGCTGTGAATCGCTAAGTGATTGCCAAACTAGGGTTTTCATAATGGTTACTCCATCATCTTCTCAATTGGCAATACAAGAATAGAGCTCGCACCCAGTGCTTTTAGTTGCTCCATTGTTTCCCAGAATAGATTTTCAGTACTTACTAGGTGAACCGCTACTTTTGCGCCATCGCTTGATAGAGGAAGTACTGTTGGATCTTCTGCACCTGGTAGTAATGATTTAATTGCTTCTAGTTTATCTGTTGGCGCGTGTAGCATGATGTATTTAGATTCTTTCGCCTGAATACACCCTTGCATGCGTGTTAGAAGTTTTTCGATTAATGCTGCTTTATCTGCATCGAACTCGCCTTCACGTTGAATTAGTGTGGCTTTTGAACGGAAAATCACTTCAGCTTCTTTTAAGCCATTTGCTTCAAGCGTTGCGCCTGTTGAAACTAGATCAGCAATGGCATCAGAAAGGCCTGCACGTGGAGCAACCTCAACAGAACCATTTAAAATACAAGTTGAGAACGGAATACCTTGCTCGTCCATAAAGCTTTTAAGTAGTTGTGGGTAAGTCGTTGCGATACGTTTACCAGCAAGATCTTGTGGACCGTTGTAGGTTTCATCTTTATCGATAGCGATAGATAAACGACAACCACCAAAATCTAAGCGACGTAATGTTGTAAATGCTGAAGGTTCACCCAACGCTTTACGCTCTAAACGCACTTCTTCTAATTCGTTTTCACCAATAACACCTAAATCAACAACACCATCCATGATTAGGCTTGGAATATCATCATCACGAACTAACAATAAATCAATGGGCATATTTTCAGAATGAACCACTAAGCGCTCGCCTGAGATATTAAATTTCATGCCACAGCGTTTGAATAGCTCTTGGCACTCTTTAGATAAACGGCCTTTCTTTTGAATCGCGATACGTAGACGTTGTGCTGACATAATTTCTTCCTTGTAAAAATGTAATTCTAAATTTGTGGTAGTTATCTGTTACTTAATTTTGGTCATAAAACGAAAAAACCCTCAGAAGTATTACCTTCCGAGGGTTTGAAATTGTATTCATCGGAAGGAAATTCTAATTGCCTTCCCGGATATGCATATCCTCCCGAAAGACTACTCAGGATGATGGTGGTGATGAATGTTCAGACCTTGAATACGCATAATTATAAACCTTTAGTAACAAATTGATTTTGTTTTTAACCTTGTAAACACATTATCAAACTGTGGTTTTATTTCAACAAAAAAGATCATTTTTTTTTAAAGAAAGTTTTAATGCAGTGAAAAGTTTAATAAATACCCTAATATTTTATTTTTATTCAGACGAAAAAAAGCCAGTCGTTATGACTGGCTTAATAATTCAGCTTACTTTAAATCAAGAGATTAGAAGTAGTAGTATGCTGCTGCGAATACGTAAGTTTCTTCTTCGTTGCCTTCGCCCATGTCTAGATCTTGACGTACGTCGATACCCATGTCCATGTTTTTAGCCATTGTGTACATAGCTGCAACGTTCATGTAAGAACGATCAAGGTCGCTTGCATTATTTTCTTCTACTGTATTAGCTGCATAACCCGCGGCTAAAGTTAGCTCTTCGTTTAATGCATAACCCACAGATAGGTAGTAACCTACATCTGTCTTATCAGTAGCATTTGTACCTGTTAGGTCACCTTTGTCGCCGTTATCAGACCATACGTTAGCACCTAGTTTAACGTCACCAAATTTCACGTTACCAGATACAGAAATTACACTGTAATCAGCAGCATCACGAGTTTCGTAACCTACATAAAGGTTGTAGATTTCTTGCTCAACACCTACATAACCATTGAAGCCTTTATCACCAGCACTGTGGTCATCATCAGTTTCAAAGTAAGACACACCGTATGCAAAACCGCTTGTAGCACCTTGGAACTTAAGTACGTTAAATGCATCTGACGCATCACCTGCAGAAGCACCAAACTCGTATGTGCTATCGCCAGCGCCGTCAACTTTATCTAAGGCTGTATCATTTTCCCAACCGAAAGATGCAATACCGTAACCAGTATCAAAACCTAACCAAGCTTTATCTACGTCTGTTGCTGGGCCAGAGTTTTTCTCTGTAGCAGATGCATGCTTAGTTGCACTGTCTGTTGTGTAGTTCAACATAAGGTCTGTTTCAAAGTAACCAACGATACGGTTGTTACGGTAGTTAACAGCTAGAGTTAGGCCAGTTGCCCAATCATCATAAAATGCTTTAGTACCAGTGTCGTAGTAACCACCAGCGCCAACAGAACCAGATACTGAAAATTGATCTTTATGCATAGAGTCAAATGCAAACATATCTTCATTTTTGCTGTTTTGGCTGCTAGTTTGAACAGCAAATGCTGAAGTTGAAATACTTGCGATTGCAAGTGCTATAAGAGTCTTTTTCATAATAAATCCACTGCCTTTTCTTAGAAAGATTTGGAAATCCGTTTTCCGGTTCCCTATTTTATATTCCATTACGGCCACATCTTATTGTGCAACTCGTGATGTCTTTAAATCTGGAGCATACTTTGCTCAAGATTTATCTTGATGTCAACGGAGAAAGTCAAGGAAAGTAAAAAATAATAAAGAGTTCTAATACAACAAGTTATAAGATACGGCGTAAATTTGAGACCTAGATCACACATATAAATATAAATAAATATAAAACAAAACAGTAAAGGCAACAGAAAAATATCGGAAAACCCTTTTGCAGAAAGCACTCTCAGTATAAAAAAAGGTAAAAGCACTCTTGTTGGGGCATTATTTGATATCTGCTGTATTTTACTTTAATACACACAAAAAAAAGCTAAGCCGTTCTTTAAAAAATCACTTAGCTATTAATATATTTAGCTAATAATCAGATCTGTAATAAAATTAATTGTGATCTATGATCCACTTTTGAAAGGCTTTACGCTCTTCTTTATTTGTTTTTAGGTAAAGAGATTGAAGCTGACTTAGGTTTGAAAGCTTAGCATTTTCTGAATTATTGCCTTTTTCTGTCGACTTAGATGCTGTTACTAACGCAGAAGAAGAACCAAAAATAATGCCTTTATCTTGGTTGTACTTTTCAAGCATCACTTCAAGATCGTAATAAGGCATAAAACCGTCGTTTGGCTTTAATTTTTCTTGTCTATAATTAATTTCATTATCTTTGTTATCAGTAATTAACCACTCAGGTGCAGTTTTAAACTCTCTCTTTGCTTTCTCATAACTATAAACTTTTGGCGCATTAACAGTGAGATCGCTATCTGGAACATTAATTGTGATAATAAATGGTGCAGAATCAAAAATTTTCTTAGTATTACCATTACCTACTTGCTTACTATATCTCAACATTAATTGTGTGGTTTTAGCATCTAAAGTAATTTTTTCTAGCTTTTCTTCTACTTTAACCCCATCGACAAAAAGAATCTCTATCCCTTTTTTGGGTGTTATTGTTGCCGCTTGTAGTGATGATGCAAATAGCAGCCCTAATAAAACAACCTTTCCTTTCATTATCTGTTCCTTAAATATAATAGCTAAAAAAAAACCACCCTATATGAAGGGTGGTTCAATTATATCTTAATTAACTAAGATTAGAATGATGCTTTAACACCTACAGCAACACCAGTTTGGCTGTCGTCTTTACTATTACCACCAACTTCAGCATAAGCTGTAGTATTTGGAGCAATTGGGTAACCAGCATTTACATACCAAGTATTAATATCATCATTTGCATCAACATCATCTGAAGATAAGCTGAAACCTGTAGCTAAAGCAACTTTATCAAGCTGGTAAGTAGCAGAAAGTCCAAAAGTTGTTGTTTTAACAGCTTCGTTGTCTAAAGTATAAATAGCTGCTGCTAGACCAAGATTCTCTACACCATTAAAACGAGCTTCTGCACCTAACAGTGTTTCGTCATGTGTACCTGTTACAGGAGAATCCATGTCAGTTCTTTCTTCAGCTTCACCTGTACCACCAAGAAGAGTAAAATCAAAGTCAGCTACACGGTAACCAACACGAGCATCAAAATATGTTCCGTCTACACTTACATATGTCGAGTCTTTTTTATCTTGAGCAATTGCTGCTGTTGCATAAAAATTATCTTGGTCAAAGTCCCAACGAATTACTTCATCGCCGCAGTACATGTCAGAGCCATTAAAAAATGTTGTGATACCAAATTGGTAATCTGAACCGATACCTGCGTCATCAAGAGCAGTACAAGTACGACCAACTTTAATTGAACCCATAGAATCAGAGTAAAGTGCTACGTATGCATCACCTTCGTTTGTGCCAGTATCTTGTAGTTCAAAGAAACCACCAAATTGTAGATCATCATTTACAGCATAACGAACATCAAACTTAACATCAGCATCTTGGATGTCTTGTTGAAAATCGTGACCTTTTTCAGTTTTTTGTAGGTAAACAACTTCAATGTCGCCGCCCATGTCAACTGTAACACCACCTTCGTTGTAAATTTCAAATGCTTGTGCTGAGCCAACTGATGCTGCTAATACTGATAATGCTACTAGAGTCTTTTTCATAATAATCCACTGCCTTTTCTTAAAAGATTTGGAAATCCGTTTTCCGGTTCCATGTATTTATATAATTTCTTTGACATCGACCAGCACATCTAACTGTGTGATTAATCAATGTTTCTAAATTTCGAGTGCTACTTTGCAAAATCTTGACTCACATGTCAACGGCTAACAAAAAGATTCATAAAAAAACATAAAATTAATTAAACCAAGCACTTAGCCGTAAATAATCATAAATGGGACACGGTTAGAACATGGAAATGAAACAATATGTAAATAATTATTTCGCAGTGAAAAAGAATATCACTCTATTAATTCTATTTAACTCGTAGTAAATAAGAATAAATCACTTAAAATTACAAATTTACAAACCATTAGCTTCATCTAAAAATTAACATTTAGATATTTCATCTTAGTTCATTCTATTTTCGTGACCTACATCCCGATTTAATTACATAAGAATCCATTCTTTGCAGAAGATCACACTCAAGGTAGCGTGCTATAATGGATTTTCTTATATTACTAGAGTTAAATCATGCTGAACAAAGCGGTTACTGATTGCATACGAGAGAGCTATAAAACACTACAAGAGCAATTACCCGGCTTTATTCCTCGCCGAGCACAAAACTATTTAGTAGCAGAAATCACTAAATCTCTAGCAGGAGAGTATAGTGATACGCACTGCATGATTGTTGCAGAGGCAGGTACTGGGATTGGTAAATCACTCGCTTATCTACTTAGTGTCATCCCATTCGCTAAGTTAAATAATAAGAAAGTCGTGATTTCGACTGCAACGGTTGCACTGCAAGAACAGCTAGCGCATAAAGACCTACCATTTTATCGTCGTATCTCACCATTACCTTTTTCTTTTATTATTGCGAAAGGCCGACAACGTTATTGCTGTAACCATAAACTCGCTTTATTAGTTGAAACTAACCATGAAGAAGATAAACAAGCAGCCCTATTCACTGAAAAACCTAAAAAGAAAGATTTAGATCTTTTGAGAAGAATGTATAAAGCATTATCTGAAGGTAAATGGGATGGAGATATAGACAGTTGGCCTACCACTATTCCCTCTTCTATATGGCAAAGTATTGTTTCTGATAAATACAGTTGCCATAACGGGTTACCGATGCACCGTGATTGTGCCTTTCAAAAAGCCCGTGAGCATCTTGATAAAGCCGACGTTGTTATAGCAAATCACAGTCTTGTTATGGCAGATATCGATCTTGGTGGTGGTGTCGTTCTTTCTGAACCAGAGCAAACTATCTATATTTTTGATGAAGCTCATCATCTTCCGAATGTCGCTCGTGAACATGCATCGGCAGCGGCAAGCTTAAAGGGAACGTCATCTTGGTTGGAGTCGCTAAATAAGTCTGTTAGTAAATTTTGTAATCTAGCAGATCAAAAACGCGTTAATCGCTTTCAAAATACGTTACATGATAACTTACAAGAGCTAATTCCCTCGTTAAATCAACTAAGCAAGCAATTCGATCCCACTCTCTTTAATAGTGATGGCATCTATCGCTTTGAACATGGGGAAATTCCAACATGGTTAGCCGAACAATCAAAAGATTTAAAAGATATCTCAACGAAAACAAATCAAGCCTTAGCAAAAATTAGTGATTTAATCTCTGAACGCATGAAAGATGGCGAATTAGCACCAAGAATGGCAGAGCCTGCATTGGCTGAGATGGGCTTCTATCTACAACGACTAGAAAATCTCGCACAAGTTTGGTTCTTAATGGCAAAACCAAACAGTGATAAAGGTGCTCCACTCGCTCGTTGGTTAGAAAAAAGCAAAGATAGAGAAGGTGACGTTGTAATTAATGTCTCTCCATTAGAAGTTGGTTGGCAACTGGATCAAAACTTATGGAGCCGAGCAGCAGGAGCCGTTATTGTATCTGCAACTATGCGTGCGCTTAATAGCTACTCTTTCTTTTGCAAACAAGCGGGAATTTCTGAAAAACAAGAAGATGGCGTGCGATTTTTATCACTCGCTTCACCTTTTAATTATCAAGAAAACTCTCAATTAGTTATTCCTAATTTACCAATGGAACCATCAGCTCCAGGTTTTACTGATTTATTAATAGAAGAGCTTCCTTTCTATTTAGCAGATCAAACCTCAAGCTTGGTATTGTTCTCCTCATATTGGCAAATGAATAAAGTAGCTGAAGGCATAGAGGGAATTGCTAAAAAACATGGGTGGAGTTTACTCATCCAAGGAAAAGAGTCTCGACAAAAAATCCTAAAAAAACATAAAAAACTTTGTGAAGCTAATAAAATCAGCATCTTATTTGGAACAGGGAGCTTTTCTGAAGGGTTAGATTTACCTGGTAACCTCTTAACTAATTTAATTATAACCAAAATTCCATTTGGTGTTCCAACCTCTCCTGTAGAGGAAGCGCACTCAGAATATATTGAAAGTAGAGGCGGTAATCCGTTTATGCAGATAAGCATTCCTGAAGCGAGTAAAAAGTTAATTCAATCCGTAGGTCGATTACTGCGTAAAGAAGAAGATTCTGGTAGAGTTGTGCTTCTTGATCGCCGCGTTATAACTAAACGTTATGGTAAAGCGCTTTTAGATGCATTACCTCCCTTTAAGAGAGTGATAGAGTAAGTGTGGCTAATTAACGGTCATACATTACGATACTAGGGGTCTGTTGCCCTAAACTATACTAATAATAAATAAAGAGCTTATATGGAATTTCTTGAGCCTAGTACCCTGATTGTTTTGGGATTAGTTGCCTTTATTGCTGGATTTATTGATGCTGTTGCTGGTGGAGGTGGAATGCTAACCGTACCCGCATTACTATCAATTGGTTTACCACCGCATATAGCCTTAGGTACTAATAAGCTTGCTGCTACTTTTGCATCATCAACCGCTGCTTTAACCTATTTTAAAAAGAAACTGTTTGATCCTACCTTTTGGAAAGCCTCCTTTATTGCTACTCTCTGTGGTGCAATCTTTGGTACATTATTAGTGAACTATATTTCAACTGAATGGCTAGAGAAAGGATTACCTTTAGTTATTCTTTGTGCTGCTATTTATACTATCTGGCCTACTCGGATTGCATCTGAAAACAATCAGTTACCCGAAATAACTCCTAAACTAAAAAAGCAGCAGACAATACAAGGCTTAATATTAGGATTTTATGATGGTGTAGCTGGACCCGGAACTGGGGCTTTTTGGACGGTAAGTAGCATGGCTATGTATCGACTAAATATTTTATTAGCTTCTGGATTAGCCAAAGCAATGAATTTCACCAGTAACTTTACCTCTTTAGTTACCTTTGCCATTCTTGGTCATATTAACTGGGCATTAGGGTTAACAATGGGGATCTGCTTGATGGCGGGAGCTTTCATTGGTGCTCACTCTGCAATTCGTTTTGGCTCTAAGTTTATTCGCCCTGTATTTGTCACTGTTGTTTGTATTTTAGCAGTAAAATTAGCATTAGATGCTTGGTTCTAAACCTACTGAATTCATTTCGAGGCTCCTATGATAAACCTCAGTTCTATTGAAATAATGCTTGAACAGTTAAGTAAAACAGCAGCAGAGATCGATCGTCGTCGAGGCGAACAACGCTTGCCTCTTTTTGATGAACGTCTATTTGGCTGTCGTAGTCGCTATCTTGTGCCTTGTATCACCGAAACTAAATCAACACTGGCTTCTATTCAGCGAGAAGAGAAAGCGGGGATCCTCACCAGCCAACGTGCAGAGTATTTAACTCAAATGCTAGTCGCCCAAATAGAAGCTGTTCAACGTGAAGTTGCCACTCAACGTATTCGCTCTAATGAACCTCGTCCAAAAGGCAGTTATAAAAAACCAATTAGTGATATGTACCAAGATCTAGCTCAACATCAAGAATGGGAGCGCCGACTCAGTCAAATGGTTCGAGAACAAGAGCACTCTGTTAATCATTGCCACTCTTTTTCTCAGCAACAAGAATTGCAGAAAACACTCCTTGCAACAGAGAAACGATTACAGCGCTGTAAAGATGCAATGAAACGATTAGAACAGCAAATTACTTATAGAGAACAACATGATTAAGCACTCTAAACACATTGAAGCCGAAGCAACCCTTGAAGTTGAACAAATAACTACACCTAGCCCGTTAGATAATGCTCCTGATGAAATTAAACTGGCAGTGGATTTAATTTATCTACTCGAAAATAATAATGTAGATAAAGAGACTGTAATAAAAGCCTTAGAAATAGTGCTAAATGATTTTAAAAAAACAAGACACCTGTCTTAAAATAGAAACAGATTTATTACTCTTATCTCTATAGAAATAGTTCTATTTATTTTATTTACACTAAAACTTAGATCTATTTCTCAATTAATTTCTCTCACGAATTATTCCGCTTCCTTAATCACACCTTCCGACTTATTCTTTATCCATAAATAAGTTTTTAATAATAAAAAAATCAATAATAAATGACAGCATCATTTAGCTAGGGTAAATATGTTTTCTTATAACTTAATTCTTTCTGATATATCAGAAGAGGATCGCTTAGGCATAGATTTAACTTATGAACCTGAGTTTGAATCCATTGAAAGTGAAATACAAAAATCAACGGATATATTTGCAACCAGTAAAACTGACTGGAAAGAAGTTCATAATAAATCATTGAATTTACTATCAAATAAAAGTAAAGACTATCGTTACCTTTATTGGATACTATTATCAATTCAGAAGGGACAACTTCCTATTGACCCACTGCACTTAGTATTAATAATTAATGATTTCATCAGTAAGTATAATATTGAAATATATCCATCAAGAAAGAAAAACTTATATTCAACTATAAATCAAATTATTCAAAAACTTAACGACATTATAAAACCTTTTATAGACAATATTAACGACCTTATATCAGCAAATGATTTAATTGAAATTTTAATACTTTTAGACAACTCAATAAATGAAATTTTTAATGAAAACACCGATAATATTTCATCTATTATTAACTACGTAAAAAGTCATAAAAAAAGATTGAAATCAGTGGATAGTTCAAAAAAAGAAGCCTTAAATTCACTCGATTATAATAAACCAATACAAATAGAACCAACAAAAGAAAGCACATCAATTTCGTCTAGTGAAATTACTAATGACCGCGAGGCAAATAAAGCTTTACGCCACTTACAAGATGTCGCTCGTTCACTTTCAAAATATTGGTTAACTGAACGTATTAATAATGAGAAAGCATATCAACTTAGTCGTACATTAACATGGTTAACTATCACACAAATTCCAGCAAGTAATAGTAACGATGTCACAATGTTAAAACCTGTTCCTCAAACAAGGAAGCAACACTTTAATCAACTTAAAGCGGACTCTGATCATGTGGGGCTATTAATAAATCTTGAAGAAAGCCTATCAAAATCACCTTTTTGGCTCGATGGGCATTTTATGGCTTGGGAAAGCTTAATTGAACTAAACCATCATGATGCAGCTCAATGTATTGTAGATCAAGTTTCATTATTAATAAAAAAACTACCTGAAATTACTCACCTAAAATTTGATGATAATTCTGAATTCTCTACTTCAACAACTAGGTCTTGGCTAGAAGAGCATTGCTATCAAGAAGATAACTCTAAAGTCACTGAGAACATTAATATTATTGAAAAGAATACTGAAAGTGAATGGGATCTTGCATTACAAAATGCACAATCATTACTAAACCAGAAGACTCTCACTGAGATATTACAACCTTTGGTGATTGGTCACCATCAATCTCGCTCAAATCGAGAAGCTTTTTTTTGGCAATTTTCACAGGCTAAATTGTTATCGCAAGCACAGAAATACGATCTAGCAAGTGCTCTTTTAGGTTGGCTTGATTCTCAATATTCTCACAAGGTGCTAACTCATTGGGACCCTTCACTTGAAGAACGGTTACTCGAACTATGGTTATCATGCCAACAAAAGTTGCCTTCCAAAGAAAAAAACAATCAATTAACTACCACGTTACGTGAAAGACTCTGTTGCTTAAATCCAATGCGAGTTCTTAATTAAAAAACTAGGAGACCCCATGTCAAAAGATGGATCTGTAGCGCCAAAAGAGCGTGTAAATGTGACATTTAAACCAGCAACAGGTGACACAACAGAAGAACTTGAATTGCCACTAAAAGTGATGGTTCTTGGTGATTTTACTCAACAGCATGATGAGCGAAAACTCGAAGACAGAAAGCCTTTCACTGTTGATAAAAATAACTTTAATGATGTTATCGAAAAACAAAATCTTAATATTGAGTTTAGTGTAAAAAATCAGCTACAGGATCATGAAAAAGGCAATGATGAAATACCAGTGAATCTTACCTTTAAGAATATCAATGATTTTAATCCTGCAAGTATTGTTGAACAAGTTCCTGAACTTAAAGGCTTAATGGATTTAAGAGAGGCTCTTGTCTCTCTTAAGGGCCCACTCGGTAATGTACCTGCATTTAGAAAAGCTATTGAAGACGCTTTAGTTGATGAAAATGCACGTGAAAAACTTTTAAACGAACTTGGCTTAGCAACAGAGAAGGAGTAATCCAATGTCAGAGACCAGTACATTACAAGAAGCGCAAAGTGAAACCACCGTAGGCCTTCTTGATCAAATCGTTGCACAAACTAACCTTACACCAGAGGATGAAACCTATGGTATAGCAAAACGAGGAGTCAGTGCTTTTATTGAAGAGTTATTAAAACCTCACAATCAAGAAGAGCCTGTTAAAAAAGCTTTAATTGATAAAATGCTAACTGAAATTGATCAACGTTTAAGTAAGCAAGTAGATGAAATCCTACATCACTCTTCTTTTCAACAGTTAGAGTCTTCATGGCGTGGGTTAAAACTTCTCGTTGACCGCACTGATTTTCGTGAAAATATCAAGATTGAAGTTATCAGTGTATCTAAAACCGATTTATTAGAGGACTTTGAAGATGCCGAAGAAATTACCCAATCCGGTCTCTATAAGCACGTCTACACTAATGAGTTTGGTACATTTGGTGGGCAACCTGTTGGTGCTATTATTGGTAATTATGATTTTAGCCCTTCTGCGCCCGATATTAAAAATCTGCAAAATGTGGCTTCAGTAGCAGCAATGGCTCACGCTCCATTTATTTCAGCAGCTGGACCTAAATTCTTTGGATTAGACTCTTTTGAAGGGTTACCTGATCTGAAAGATCTGAGTGATCATTTTGAAAGCCCTCAATATACAAAATGGCAAAGCTTTCGGGAGCAAGAAGACTCACGCTTTGTCGGGTTAACACTGCCAAGGTTTTTACTGCGTCAGCCCTATGATCCTGAAGAAAATCCGGTTAAAACATTTAATTATCATGAAAATGTCTCCACTACCCATGAAGATTACTTATGGGGAAATACTGCATTTACTATGGCTTCACGCATTACTGATAGCTTTGCTAATTTCCGTTGGTGCCCAAACATTATAGGTCCTCAATCAGGTGGAGCAGTTGAAGGCTTGCCTCTTCATCACTTTGAAAGTATGGGCGATATAGAAACTAAAATTCCAACCGAGGTCCTAGTTTCAGATCGTCGTGAGTATGAATTAGCCGAAGAGGGCTTCATAGCATTAACCATGCGCAAAGGTTCCGATAATGCGGCCTTTTTCTCTGCTAACTCAGTTCAAAAAACGAAATTCTTTGGTAACTCAGAAGAAGGGAAAAGTGCTGAACTTAATTATCGATTAGGTACTCAACTTCCTTATCTATTTATCATCAGTCGCTTAGCTCACTATATAAAAGTATTACAGCGAGAGCAGATCGGCAGTTGGAAAGAACGAACTGATTTAGAGCAAGAATTAAATGGTTGGATCCGACAATTCATAGCAGATCAAGAAAATCCACCAGCAGAGGTAAGAAGCCGTCGACCTCTCAGAGCTGCAAATATTGAAGTATCCGACGTAGAAGGAAATCCAGGCTGGTATAAAGTCAATTTATCAGTTCGACCACACTTTAAATATATGGGTTCAGATTTCACTTTATCTTTAGTCGGAAAATTAGACCAAGAATAATTCACCCTCCCCTGAGATTACAACATGGAATGAAAGACACGTAAGTCAGGGGAGTTTTATTACTTAATGATACTTCATAAGAAATTTAAATACATAATTTCTCGAGGAATAAGAAATGTCATCACAGCGACTATTTGAACGGCTATTAGCCGGGACGACATCACATAATCTGGCATCAAATACCCAGACAATTACTGACTCTATTCATACTCATGTGACTCAATTGCTATCAATTCGACAAGGCGCTGCATTGATCCGTCCTGACTTAGGGTTACCAGATCTCAATATGTCCCATATGACACCCCACGACGCTATTATGTATGTTAAAAAAGAAGTCGAACGAGTAATTACACAATATGAAACACGAATTACCAATATAAAAGTTCATTATCTAGGGGATATCCATAGCCCGCTTCATCTCTATTTTGATATTCAAGGCGATATTTTATTAAATGGCCAATTGGTTTCAATTTCATTTACTACAGAAACACATGCTAAGAATAGAAAGCTAAACAATAATCATATTCAAGGTGCTGCATGAGTTTTAATCAATATTATCAATCAGAATTAGTTGCCTTACGTGAACTTGGAAAGTCCTTTTCAGAAGAGAACCCTGCTCTAGCACCGTTCCTAGCCCAAGAAGGGCTTGACCCTGATATTGAGCGCTTATTTGAAGGGTTTGCTTTTTTAGTTGGCCGTTTGCATCAACGATTAGACAATCAACTTCCTGAGTTAACCCACTCTTTGATGAGGTTAATATGGCCGAATTATGTTCAAGCTATACCAGCAATGAGCACCTTAAAGTTAACACCTTCTGAAGGATTAACACAAAAAACAACTATCACACGTGGAACAGAAGTACTAAGCCAAGCAATAGAAGGCGTACAATGCCAATTCAAAACCTGCTATGATGTTGATATATATCCAATTTCAATTCATTCATCTTCATTTACAGCTAATGGTAATGGAGGGATATATCAACTTCAAATCGAATTAGCTTCAGGGGTTAATCTTCATTCATTGGATATGAAGAAACTTAAAATTCATTTTAATGGTGATAAAGCCAGTTGCCTCTCTTTAATAATGGCGCTGTGTTCAACGACAACTCAAGCCGAATTTTGTGCATTAGACGCTGAAAAATCCCTCATCAATCGTTCAACATTTCCTATTAAGAGTATTCGATCCGTTGGTTTTGCAACTGAACAAGCTATTTTTGACTATCCTCTTAACACTTTCGAAGGCTATCGTCATATACAAGAGTTTTTTTGCTACCCTGAAAAATATTACTACATTGACTTAACTGAACTTCCTATTTGGCCAGCTCAGTTTAGTGAAGGCTGTAAATTTATTGATATAAAATTCACCCTAGCTAATATTACTCACAAACCTTTTTATGCAAGTCGAGTTCAGCCTGAGCTGTTCTGCACCCCTATTGTGAATGCTTTTAAAACAGATACTCAACCTCTTTTATTAAATCATCGTAAAGATCAATATAAAGTAATTCCAGCCTCATTAAACGATAACAATAGTACTATTTTATCAATTGAAGAAGTTCATGGTTGGAATCCTGGGCAAAAAGGTCGTATCAACTTCTATCATTTTGAATCATTTGAACATAATGACGCTAATAATCACTCAAATTATTACAGTATTAGGCAAGAAAAAAATATTGTAAATGGACATTTTGATACTTACTTATCATTTCGTACTCAATACAATTCTACCAATAATATAACGGTATCATTAACAGTAAATGCATGTAATGGAGCATTAGCGCAACGTTTACCTATTGATTCTATTACTGAAAGTACATCACATACGACAGGAGCAATAGCTTTTACAAATATTCGCTCTGTCACTCCTTGTTATGCTCCGCCAATCGAAAAAGATGGGTTATGGTCACTGATTTCAAACATGTCCCTCAACTACCTTTCACTTACTAAGCCAGAAGCCTTTAAACGAATTCTATTAGCTTATGATTTTGCAGGACAGCAAGATGATGCTAAAGGCAAAAAACACCAACGCTTGATTGATGGCATTAATGATATAAATACAAAGCCTGGAGACATGCTCTATCAAGGTTCTCCTGTTAGAGTAATGAATACACATTTGCACCTAAATAGTAAACACTTCCTCTGTGAAGGCGAATTATACTTATTCTCGGAGGTGATTAATGAATTTTTATCACTGTATACCAGCCTGAACTCGTTCAACCGACTCAACGTAACAAGTACTGATGGAGGCGACTATTCATGGCTACCACGAATGGGGCAACAACCTCTTATTTGACTCCCAATTTATCTATAGATCAAACTCTTTCAATTGATATTACTATTCAAGATATTGGTCATTTATCATTAATGAAAGCTCTTGATCATACCTGTAATCAATTAGCTCAATCTTATGATATTACTCATGATGAAGCTTATAACCGTATTCAATTTATCGCGAATCCATCTCAAGGTTTTGCCGCTAGAGAGATCCAAGCAATTACCATAAATTCGCATTATGACGGCTTACCAAAAATAATTTTGACATTAAATATGCTGTCATTAATTGGAGCCTCATCGCCCTTACCTCATTATTACAACGATTATCTATCTCAAGATGAGAATAATATTCTTAAACCTTTTTTAGATATTTTCCATCATAGATTACATCGGCTTATCCGCAATGTATGGCAAAAATATCGCTATAATGCGGCATTCAGAGAAGGAGCTAATGACCCTTTTTCTCAACATATATTTGCATTGCTTGGTCTTAAAAGCCAAGAATTAAGAGAAGATAATACAATAGATTGGCCTCGCCTATTCCCTTATTTAGGCTTACTCTGCCAGCGAGTACGCTCGGCAAACACTATAGAGGCACTGTTACGTTACTACTTCCAACACGCTGATATATATATCGAAGAATGCCTCTTCCGTCATTGCTATATACCAGCAAAGCAACGATGCGAATTAGGACAACGTAACTCAGCTCTCGGTAATAATTCTGTCTTAGGAGATCGTGTACCTGATCGTGCCAATAAATTTAGGATCCACATCAAACAACTTACGTGGAAAGATTTCCATTCATTTTTAACCGATAAACCTAATTGGATTACTCTCAATCGATTAGTGCAATTTACAGTAAAAGACCCTCTTTCTTTCGATATTCAGCTTCATTTAAAAAAGGGAGAGCCTCGCCCATTAAGACTCTCTCACTGTAATGAATGCTGCTTAGGGTGGACTAGTTGGTTAGGCTCTGATGCAAATGAAGGGCAAATTACACTTTCAGGGAAGACATTATGATTAACGTAGAATTACCTCAATTAATAAAAACATTAGATAAAGAATCTCACTTAGCGTTAGAGCAAGCAGCACAACTGTGCGTCACTCGTGGAGGAAACGAAGTTCTCTGCGAAGATTTCATTTTAGCCGCATTAAATAACCCACAAAGTTTTTGGAATAAAGCATGTCAGCAATATAACGTCTCTACCGAACACTTAATTGAAACATTACAACACGGTAGAAAAAGCACGTCCTCTGAAAGTAACCACCCCGTACTTTCGACTGCTTTAATTGAATGGTTACAAGAGAGTTACCTATATTCGATGCTTGAAATGAAACTCCCTGAAGTACTCGCCGCTAATTTATTATTAACCTTACTGACTCATCCCAATAAATATGGTCACACTCCATATTATCGAGAATTAAGCATTATTCCTGCCGCATTATTAAAGCAGCAAGTAGAAGGTCTTATCGATTCTGTGACTCAAAACGAACATACAAATCATGAGCACCAGAGTGCATTAGAGGCCTACACCACCAATTACACTCAACTCGCTAAAGAAGATAAAATCGACCCAGTATTATGCCGAGACAGTGAGATCAGACAAATGATCGACATTTTAGCTCGTCGTCGTAAAAACAACCCGATGATTGTTGGCGAAGCTGGAGTAGGAAAAACTGCGTTAGTCGAAGGTTTGGCCATCAAAATAGCACAAGGTGAAGTTCCTGATCTTTTACAAAATGTTTCTCTTCTTTCGCTAGATTTAGGCTTATTACAAGCCGGCGCAAGCATTAAAGGTGAGTTTGAACGCCGTTTAAATCTCGTGATTACTGCCGTTCAAGAAAGTCCAAGCCCCATCATTCTTTTCATTGATGAAGCCCACACCTTAATTGGTGCAGGTGGACAAGCCGGGAGTAACGATGCGGCGAACTTATTAAAACCCGCACTCGCTCGTGGTGAATTACGAACCATTGGCGCGACCACTTGGTCTGAGTACAAAAAATACATTGAAAAAGATCCTGCTTTAGCACGTCGATTCCAACCAGTAACAGTTCTTGAACCTAGCGTAGAACAAGCCGTCACCATCTTACGTGGACTTGCTGAACGCTATGAAGAGAGTCACGGCGTTTATGTCCGAGACGATGCCATTATTGCCGCCGCTGAATTGTCTTCTCGTTATATTAGTGGGCGTCAATTGCCAGATAAAGCCATTGACCTGCTCGACACGGCTTGCGCCCGAGTAAAAATCAACCTCAAAGCCAAACCAGAATCGTTAGAAGCGCTTTTGCATACCATTGCAATTACCCAGCGAGAATTAAATTACGTTGTAAGAGACAAACAAGCTGGAATTGATATCGAAGAAAGCCTCATCACTCGTCTTAAAGACACCTTAGTCCAAACGCAACAGCAAGCTGACGAATTAGAACAGCACTGGTGCGAGCAAAAAGAGTTAGCAGAAGCCTTACTGACTTCACGAATTGATATATCACAATGTGATGAAGAAGCAGAACATGAACGCTTAGTTTGCAATCAACAAGAAATTTATCAGCAACTCACTAATGCCCAGACTTCGGGTTCTCTGGTCAATTATGAAACCTGCCCTTCTCTTGTTGCAGAAGTGGTATCTCACTGGACAGGGATCCCACTAAGCACTTTACAACGCGGACAAGCTACGCAAGTACTGAACATAAAACGCCAACTTAAAGAACAAATTAAAGGTCAAGATCAAGCCGTTATCGCACTAGAAAAAGCGATTCAAGCTACCGCAGCTGGTCTTAATAACCCAAATGCCCCAACGGGAGTTTTTCTGTTTATCGGACCAAGTGGCGTTGGGAAAACACAAACCGCACAAGCAATTGCTGATCTTATGTATGGTGGTGAGCAATTTCTTACCACCATTAATATGTCTGAGTTCCAAGAAAAACATACTGTTTCACGATTAATCGGCTCACCTCCAGGTTATGTTGGTTACGGTGAAGGTGGTGTATTGACCGAAGCTGTACGTCAACGTCCCTATTCTGTCATTTTATTAGATGAAGTAGAAAAAGCAGATCCTGACGTAATGAACATTTTCTATCAAATTTTTGACAAAGGTGTAGCGAATGATGGAGAAGGGCGCGAGATAAACTTTAAACAAACCTTAATTATCATGACCTCTAACTTGGCATCAGACCAAATTGAAGCCCTGTGCAGCCAAGAAGAAAAACCCACCACTGCCGAGCTAACCAAAGCCATTCGCCCAACGCTAAATCAATACTTTAAACCAGCACTGGTTGGTCGAATGAACGTCGTTCCTTTCTTCCCGCTTGAGCTAGATAGTATGGAAGCCTTGGTGACTATTCGACTAAACCAACTGCAAGATCAGCTTCTACAACAAGACATTACGCTAGATTATGATAAAGACATTGCCCATCACATAGCTCAAAGCTGCACCTTAACCGAAACTGGTGCTCGAAACATTGATGCCATTATTAATCATCAATTAAAACCTGCGTTTTCATCTCAAATTTTATTGGCACTTGCTCGAAAAGAGCCATTACGTCAAATCACTCTTGCTATCGACTCTGATGGACAAGTTTGCTGTGAATTTGGAGAGTAACTATGCCAGAACAAGGTGGGCTTACTCAATGTTGGTTATCTGGGGTTCTTAAACACAGTGGTGCTCAAAAAGTCATTTGCTTTTTATCTCAAGCCTCGGGAACTCAACTGTTTAAAATGGCAGAAGGTTTCACACAAACAAATGGCGATAGCAAAATCAAACTCGTTTCTGTCGAGCAGAGCCAACACGCCAATCAACGTATTAATACAGACTATAGAGAATTCAACACCTTAACGCTTTGCATGAGTGAAGGACGTAATTTTAACCTTCATTTCAGCCAGTGTAGTGATGAAATTAAAGACACCCTATTTGATCATTCTGAACATTATTCACTCATTGATGGTGAAGTTGAATTCATGCCATTAAGAAATGCTCAAGGGCGTGTTTCAGGGGTATTGATGTTCTATTTTTCACGTTTTACTTGTTATCAAAAGAGCGACAGACAAACCATTAATACGCTTAATTCATTGGCAATTGATCGCTTAGCATTCGCCTTAAAAAACCAACATCATTCTTTGGAAGAAAAACTAGCTCCTCAATCACAATCGGCTCATATCCCTTCTGACTTAAATATCATTGGAGAAAGCCAAGCGATTAAAAACGTACGATTAACTATTTCTAAAGCACTGCATATAAATCGTAATGTGTTAGTTACTGGTGAAACCGGCAGTGGTAAAGAGCTAATAGCCAAAGCAATTCATCAATTTGGTAACCGAAGAAACGAGCCTTATATAATTCAAAATTGTGCATCTATTCCTGAACATCTATTAGAGAGTGAATTATTTGGTTACCAGAAAGGCGCATTTACTGGAGCCGATAGAGATTATATTGGATTAATTCGTTCAGCAGATAAAGGCATTCTATTTTTAGATGAAATTGGGGACATGCCATCCTCACTTCAAGCCAAATTGCTGCGCGTATTGGAAGAGAAAAAGGTACGCCCTCTTGGCTCAACCACTCTCTATGATGTTGATGTAAAGATTATTTCTGCAACTCATCAAGCATTAATAAAAAAAATAGAACTCGGTGAGTTTCGTCAAGATCTCTATTTCCGTTTAGCCCAATTTCCCATAGCGCTTCCTCCACTAAGAGAAAGAGATGGAGATATTGCGCTTCTTAGTCGCTTTTTTGCAGCTAATTACTCCCAAGAGCTTCACCAATCAACACCTGAATTAACTAAAGGTTTTCTCGAATATCTAACTACGTATTCATTTCCAGGCAATATTAGAGAATTAAAAAACATTATAGAGCGTTGCTGTATGGAAGATCCTGATACTCAACAATTAAATAAACCCATCATCAGCAAGGTGCTCAGCGATATTATGCTAATGACGCCTAAAAAACAGAAAGAAACAACACTCACAGGCAGTCTTTCTTCTCAAATAGAGCAGTTTGAAAAAACAGTACTGACGACTTATTTAGAAAAACATCAAGGACATTTACAAACAATTGCCAACCGACTCGAACTATCAAAAGGTTCACTCGATTATCGATTACGTAAATTTAATTTATCAGCAAAAGAATGGAGATACTAAGCATGTTGTTACGCTTTTCACTGATCACTACCCTACTTCTACTCTCAGCATGCAGTAATTATGATGACTATCGCCCTGTTGGTAATCCAGAACCACAAGAACAAATCACTTTAATTTCAGAGGAAGAATAAGATGGAATTAATTTTTGACATTATTCAATCACAAGATCTTCCTATGGATACTCTTCCTACTTTCACATTTAAAAAAGCCGGAGGGACTATAGGTCGAAGCAGCGATGCTGATTGGTATATTGCGGACTCTAAGCGCCAATTATCAAATATTCACGCCTCAATTAGTTTTGATAATGAACAATATTTCATTACTGATAGCAGCACTAATGGGACTTACCTAAACGGCCAAGAAGCTTCTTTAAATAATGGTGAGCTACATCCTATTTCTCATGGTGATGTATATGAACTTGGGTTTATCAAATTGAGAGCTCGCCTCCTCCAAGATCCGACTAATTATATTTCTCCTAATACGAATAATAATCCATCATTAGATCCATTAGCGAATCACGGAACAGAACAAGCCCCCTCTGTATTTGACATGATCCCTGATGATAGCTTTTTAAGTAATACTCCCATTGAAGAGTTACTCAATAGTGATGAAGATATCATTTTAAAACAAGTTGAAGAGACTATTCCTTCTCAATTGATCATGGATGATGCATTACTTAAAGAACAATTTATTTCACCAGTATTAAATGAAGACGTTATTAATGATGATATTGAATTAGAGCCTCAACAGATAAAACCCAAAGCAACCACACAATCAACATCAAATAGCTCAACTCATTTAAATTCATCTTCTCATATAGAACAAGCTCCTAGCAATAACGAGGCATATTTAGCAGCACTATCCAGAGGCCTAGGCATTGAGTTAGCTGATTTAGATGATCCAGAACAAACTTTATTTGAAATTGGGGCAGCTCTACGCAGCTCTATAAGTGGCATACAGCAATTGCTTCGTACTAGAACTGAAATGAAAAATAAGCTGACGGCGAACGCTACTACAATTCAAGCTCAAGGTAATAATCCAATCAAATTCAGCCACGATGTAAACGATGCACTCAATGTCATACTTCATCATAAACCAGGATACTTACAAGGTATTGAAGCTATCAATCAAAGCTGTAAAGACATTCAAGCAAATCAACTTGCTATTCATGATGCTTGCCAAAGCACTTTAGATACTCTTATTGAAAAACTGTCTCCTCAAACCTTAGTTTATCGATTTGTTCAAGAAGGCGTCCACAGTAAATTTGGTAAAGCCGATGCGCAATATTGGCAGTCATATATAAAATTACACGAAAAAATAAGCAAAGATCCAGATTGGAGAAATGCTCTATTAGAACAAGATTTTGCTAAACAATATGAAACTCAATTACAAATGCTCTCTGCTGCACTGCGTGTGTAATAGCTAATATATGAATGATTTAAAGGATGTAATCTAATGAAAAAATTGTTTCTTCTCGTTACCATATTTTTTTTGAATGCATGCAGCAGTGCTCCAGACCCGACTTATGTTGCATTAATTCTTAACGCTTCAGCCAATCTAAACCCGGATCATGTAGATCGCCCCTCACCACTAGTAATTAGGGTCATTGAGATCTCATCAATCACTAGTTTTGAGAATGCTGAATTTTTTGATTTATACAATAATGCCCAATCAACTTTAGGTGCTGATTTTATCGCTGAAGAAGAGATGATTCTACGCCCTGGAGATCGGAAAACCATTAAATTACAACTCGATGCCAAAGGGCAATACCTTGCAATTATTGGGGCTTATCAACATATAGAAAATGCTAAATGGCATTACATATATACCGTTGAGCAAGAAGAAGCACAGAAGATCGAGCTCATTGCCACAGATAATGCCATTGTAAAATTAGAACGTGTGAAAAAAAAATCATCTTCACTAAAAAATAGCACTCGTATTTAGAGGGAAAATAAATGCAAAAAGTCATATGGAAAGAAGGCATGTTATTACGCCCTCAGCACTTTCAGCAAAATGATCGTTATTACCATAATCAGTTGCAAATAAGGACTCAACAACAGCATAGGTTTAATTGGGGATTTCATTCATTAAGTTTTGATACCCACCACCTATCCGTAGGTAAGATAGTGATCAGTCAAGCATCAGGGGTTCTTCCTGATGGGTCTTTATTTGATATTCAACATCAAACCACTCCTATCATATGGGAATCCAACGCGCCTGAAACAAATCTCAATCTTTACTTAGCTATTTCACTCTCAACGTTAAATAGCCCAGAAGCTCGTGAAGAAAAAGAAACAGAGATTAATACTCGCTACATTTCCTATGACCTGACTGTTGCTGATAATAATGCACAAGAACAAAACTTACAGACTATCAACTGTGGTGAACTCGATTTCCATATTATTACCGAAGATGAAATTGACAGCCATTGGGTAAAATTAAAATTATGTGAAATAAAACAAGTCACTCCCGAAGGAGCAATTCAACTAAACCCTCACTTTGAAGCTAGCTTTATTAATGGGCTTAACTCCTCTTTAGTTCATCGTGCTTTACGAGAGGTCCTCACATTACTTAGCCATAAAGCCGATATATTAGCAGAACGAATTACCCAATCAGGCCATGCAACATCTGAAATTGGAGATTTCTTACTACTACAATTACTTAATAAGTACGAGCCTCAATTTCACTACCTAAACAAATGTAGGTCTTATCACCCTGAAGAACTATTCTTACTTTTAACTTCGCTACAAGGTGAATTATCCACCTATGACTCGACTCACCGAAGAGCAAATCTAGAGATAGCATATAACCATAAAGAACAAGGAGAATCTTTTGAAACTATTCTATTTCAGCTCCGTAAGCAATTAAATCAATCTTTAAAACAAAATGCATTTGAGATACCCCTTCAAAAAAGAAATCATGGTGTACTCATCGCTCCAATTTCAGACGAAAGTTTATTACAAGAAGCTACCTTTATTCTTGCGGCTCGTTCTCATACTGATGCAGAAAGCTTGCGTAAACAATTACCGCCACAACTTAAAGTAGGCCCCGTTGAAAAAATACGGAACTTAGTAAACTTGCAACTGCCAGGAATAACTTGTCGTTCTCTTTCTGTTGCTCCAAGACAGGTACCATTTCATGGTAACTACTGCTATTTCACATTAGATCTCAATGCTAATGATCGCTCTCAATTAGCTCAATCCGGGGGATTTGCCTTCCATATAGCAGGGGATTTCCCTGACTTATCTCTTTTCTTTTGGGCAATAAGGAATAGCTAAAATGAACAGCAGTAGCATGGATGATCGCACAGTCCTAATCACTCAAGAACCTAATCAAGTTAACCCAACTCTTACTCAAAATGTAGGGGCACCTAAATTCGACCAACTTCAAGACCGTATGGTTTATGCCGCTCGAATTAAACCTGAGGAATATAATTTTGCAGGAAACAATCCATTAATTAGCGCAGCCTCTTCTTTATTGTGTATTACCTGTGATTTAAAAAAAGAAAGCTATCAAGACATTGAACTCCTTAAACCCAAATTAGTTGAAGAGCTAAAATCTTTTGAGTTTCAAGCCCTTAATTCAGGAGTTGAAAATAACTATGTCGCACTATCACGCTACCTATTATGTACATTTGTTGACGAAATAATTGTAACTACCCCTTGGGGTGCTGAAAGTCATTGGGCTTCACAGAGTATGCTAAGTAGTTTTCATAATGAAACCTATGGTGGTGAAAAATTCTTCCTATTATTAGAAAAATTAAGTCGAAATCCAGCAAAATATCTAGATCTTCTAGAGTTAATGTATTTATGCCTTAGTCTAGGATTTGAAGGAAAATATCGTGTTTTATCAAGAGGATTAATAGATCTCGAAGCGATTCGCGATTCACTGTACCGTCAAATTCGCTCTTTACGCAGTAGTGAAGAATCTAGCTTGTCTCCTAATTGGGAACCTAAGCAAGTACAGCGTCACAAATTAACACGACAAACATCATGGATAGGCATTATTTGCGTTGTCGCTTTTTCTCTGTCTGCCATTTATGGCGGGTTTTACTATGTATTAAACCAACAGTCAGAGCATGTTATTCAAGTATTTCAACAGATTGAATTATAGGATTTTCACGGATGAAATCATTTTTTAGCTCACTATTTACTCTTTTAAAAAAAACATGGTGCTGGACTTTATTATGTAGCTTAGTTATTGCATTGCTAATCTGTTTGTTTGGTAAGCATATAGCTATTGCTAACATTCCATTAATTGAAACCACTACTGGTAAAATACTGACTGTTTTCATCTGCTTGTTACTATGGGGGGCCTTAAACCTTACCCTTTGGTGGCTAGAAAAGCGTGAAGCACAAAAAGAAGAAAATAGAGAAGCGTACGAAGCTGCACAATCTGAACTGGCTTACATACAAGAACACAGCTCCACCCTAAAAGAAAAACTAGACACAGCTATTGCGACTATCAAACGCGCAGGGTTATATGGAAAGCTCAATGGTAATGTTAAATATCAATTGCCTTGGTATATGGTCATTGGCCCACAAGATAGTGGCAAAACGACATTACTAGAATGCTCAGGCTTAGATTTTCCACTAAATCAAACCGATGGGCACTACACCAGAGATATTCAAAATAGCCAACACTGTGAATGGTACTTTGCTAATCATGCTGTTCTACTAGATGCTGCGGGACGTTTTTTTGACCAACATGAGCACCAACTTAGTAAACCTATTTGGAATCGATTCTTAAAATCCTTACGAAACAAACGTCGTCGTCGCCCAATTAACGGCGTAATTTTAACAATAGATATTACTACATTGCAGGCTCCTGATGAGAGTAGCATAGAACTTCAAGCTCGTTATGTTAGAGAGCGTTTGCAAGAATTAAGGCATGAATTAAGTTCAGATATGCCCATCTATTTTCTTTTAACTAAAATGGATAAAGTAGAAGGTTTTGAACCTTTCTTTGCCTCTCTTTCTCGCGAAGAAATGGATCAAGTTTTTGGTATTACCTTTAACGAAGGAGAAGGACAGCAAGCAGATAAAATAAAACAAGAATTTGAAAAGCTTATTTTACGAGTTGATTCACAGGTTATGTCACGCTTACATGATGAGCGCGATGTAATGAAAAGAGCTGAGCTATTGCAGTTTCCAAGGCAACTGAGTTTTCTTGCAGAGCGTCTTGCTCTATTTTCTGAACTCGCCTTTACTAAAACACGTTATCACCAGGCATCACATCTACGTGGATTGTATTTAACTTCAGTGCCTGCACCTACTAATATTCAAGCCGACTCAACTACCTCTAATATCGGAAAAAATATTGGTATTAGTTCTCGAGTATTACCCACTTATCAACACCAACGAGGTTTCTTTATTCGTAAGCTTCTAGATAAAGTTATTTTTCCAAATAGTGAGTTAGCAACACTCGACCAGCATTATGAGAAAAAGATAAAACTAAAAAATATAGCAATTTATGCAGCCTCTTTTACTCTTGTTATTGGATTTGGTTCATTATGGGCTACAAGTTTTTTAACTAACCATCATAAGCAGCAGCAATTACTCGCTTTAACTCAAGATTATAATCAAAATATCGTACATTTATCACCTTTAGCCCCCTCAATTAATCTATTACCTACTCTTAATGCTCTATTAAAAGCGACTCAAATCTATCCTGAAAACAATAATACCTTTTCAGAAGAAATCTCAGGTCTTCAGCAGGGTCAAAAATTAAGAATCGCAGCAGAAAATGCTTATCAACAACAATTAATTACTCTTCTTCTTCCAAAAGTGACTGGGGAACTTGAACATCAGGTCACAAATAATCAAGAAAACCGAGAGTTTCTAACGCCTTCATTACGCGCCTACTTAATGTTAAATCTACATGAACATTTAGACAAAGATTATTTAAAACAATGGATGGGGCTACATTGGTCTTATCTATACAGTGGCTCAGCAACCGAGCAAAACTCACTACAAACTCATTTCTCAAATCTATTAAAGATTGGTTTCGAACCAGTATTGCTCAACGATAATTTGGTTGCTAAATCTCGCAAGTACCTTAGAGAGGCTGATATTTCAGAAGTGGTTTATCAGCAATTAAAACAAGATGCAAAAGAAATAGATTTACGAGATATTAAACTAGGTGATTATTTAGGAGTAAACCAAAGTATCTTTAATAACACCACTAGCGTTATCCCTGGCTTATATACACAAAAAGGCTATCAAAGCGTCTTCTTAAGTAAAGGGTTAGATCAAGTAAAACAACTAATCGATGAGAATTGGGTGATAGGTTTATCCAGTGATTTAAGTACTAACGAAATTCGTTCTCTTTACGCTAAAGTGGAAGACTTATATTTCCACGACTATATCCGCTATTGGAAAGAAGCGGTTGACCAATTACAAATTAAACCATCTAAAAATATAGATGAAGCAATATTGCAGATATCGAATATTACTGGTTCAAGTCAACCAATTTTAAAGCTACTTAATTTAATCCGCGAAAACACAACTTTTATAGACCAAACTCAATTAGCTTCAAGCGCTGTAGAAGTTACAAAGAAACTACCAGTTAGCACTAAGTTAAAAAAGGTAGCCTCACTTGGATTACACAGTGTTGAAGAGCGCTCACAAAGTGCGAGAAAAGCAGTAAGTAATCAATTTGAGCCCCTTAATTTACTTTTAACCGATAAAGCACAAGCAACAATCCCTCTTGAAGATGCACTTGTTGTAATCAACGAGTTAAGTGGGCGGCTTTCTATGGTTAAGTTCTCTCCAAATCCTGAACTTTCAGCATTCAAAATTGCACGAGATCGTATGCAAGGGATCCCCAATGAGTTAAACGACATTCGAGTCATGGCCGAAACATTACCTCAACCTCTACAACAATGGTGGAAGCAGCTTTCTAATAATGCTTGGGGGATTGTATTAAATCACTCAAGAGAACACGTTCAAATGGCATATCACGATAAAGTAGTAAACCATTACGCTATTGCCCTCTCTGGTCGTTATCCATTTAAAAATAGTAATCAAGACGTAAATATTGCTGATTTTGATGAGTTTTTTCAAAATGGAGGCATTCTAGATAACTTTTTTGAAGCTTATCTAGCCTCATTTGTAAATAGACAAAAAGGAACATTTACACAAAAAACCTTACATGGCCATTCACTCGGACTATCTAAGTCCTTTTTGAATCAGTACAGCTATGGATTAACTATTCAAAAAATGTTTTATGGTTCTAAAGGTAAAGAAGCCAATGTTTCTTTTCGTATTGCTCCGTTTGAGCTTGATGCTAGCGCACTTCAATCCACTTTTTACTATGGTAAAAATAAATTTGCATATCGTCATGGTCCAATTCAGAAAAAAAGCTTTACGTGGCCTATAACCAATCAACGCCAATACGTTAGCTTTGTTCTTCAAGATTTAAGCGGCGCTAAAGTTGTTAATCAACAAAACTCTGGTCCATGGGCATTTTTCCGAGTATTAGATAAATTTAACGTCAATAAATACCGTGGTCATGATGTCATTAAGTTAGATCTTGAAAATAAAGGAATGAAAGCAAAATACTTAATTTATAGTGATCGCACTCCAAACCCATTTAATCGTAAGCTCTTAAGTAGTTTTTATCTTCCAAAAAGGATTAATGGATGAGTCCACAATTTCAAACTGCTTATTTTTCAGAAGAAGGAAAAGTAAGGGATAAAAATGAAGATGCTATTTTATCCTTTACAGATCAGCGAATCTGGATTGTTGCAGATGGTATGGGAGGTTATGAATACGGTGAGATTGCAAGTAACATGATCACCGACGCTTTCAGTTCTGAATTATTATATGGCACTTTAGAACAGAAAATTGAGAAAGCAAAACGTATACTACTCAAAATAAATCATCATTTAAGTCAAGAAAAAACCCTTTCTCACTGCGCTATTATTGGCAGTACTGTTTGTATGCTGATAGCTCAGAATGGTCATATTGCTTGTCTATGGGCAGGTGATTCACGTTGTTATTTATTTAGACATAATAAGCTTTATCAAATATCCAAGGATCATACTCGCCAACAACATGGCAAAGAAGCATTAACTCAAGCGATAGGGATGGGAACGAACCTGCTAATTGATCACTGTATTGTGCCATTACAACATCAAGATACATTTCTACTTTCTAGTGATGGCGTTCATAAATATTTGGCAAACTCAATGATAGAGGCATGTATGGCTCTGCCTACGGCACTAAAAGGATGCTACCACTTAAAAGAGCAAGTATTACTTACCGAAGCTAATGATAACCTATCAGCTATCATAATTAAGGCAAACCAATGACTGAGTTAAATATTGATCATTTTTTGGCGACCGAACCTGAAATAAAAACACCAAAAATATCACTAGAAAATAACCTAAAGCCATTACCTAAAATAGTTAATAATCGTTATAAAATATTACGCGTTTTAGGCATTGGCGGAATGGGTGTTGTTTATCAAGTAGACGACCTATTACTAAAAAGTATTGGGGTGCCTCAAAGTGAAATGGCTTTAAAAATACTAAATAGTGAAGTGTCTGTATTTAATGATGCAGATCTGCTTTTAGTAAATGAATATGTACAAGCGAATCAGTTGCATCATCCCAATATTGTACCAATACAACATTTAGCATTATGCGATGAATCTCAACGAGGGTTTCTTGTCATGCCTATGATCAAAGGAGAGTTACTTTCTTTATTACTTGATTCGCCTTTTGAGAATATCCCTGATGAACACCGATTAAAGTACGCTGTTACCTTAATTAATTGCGTAAATCATTGCCATAAACAAAAGGTGATTCATGGTGATTTAAAACCTAGTAATATTCTGATTGCAGACAGTAATGAACTGTATCTCTTTGATTTTAGTATTAGTAGAAATATAAATTCTGATAAGAACAATTTTACGGTCAACTTTAATCAAGTTCACGCTTGGAGTAGTGATTATGCTGCACCAGAGGTACTTCAAGGCAACGCTCCAACCATTAAAAGTGATCTCTACTCTCTTGCCATTTTACTTTATAAACTACTACTTAAAACTCATCCATACCAACAAAATGAAAAAATGTTAGAAGTCAGAAATAAGGAGCAACAGAAGCTACATCAACTGCTGTTACAAGGTATGGCTCCTGTACCTGCTGAGCGAATACTAAATTTTAAAGCTTTAATACTCTTATTCAAAGAAATGAAAAAAAATCTATCTTCAGATAAAAAAATAGCTATTTTACAAAAAGTTGCTTCTGTATTCTCAATGAATAAAAATAAATCTTAGGCTATTTGTTCCATATCATCAGTACTGAAACAAGATATCTGATTACGACCTGCTGTCTTTGAATCATATAAGGCTAAGTCAGCACGTTTGTAACTTGCTTCACTACTATTACAAATATCAGTTACCCCACCACTTATAGAAACTTTAACTTCATCATATAAACTTACAGCAACTCGTAAGCGATTTAAGATAACTTCTGCTTCTTGCAATTGGGTATTAGGTAAAATAACTGCAAACTCCTCACCACCAATACGAGCAACAAAATCAGATTTTCGGCTCTCTGAACGTAAAATTTCTCCTACTTTAATGATTACTTTATCCCCTACATCATGACCATATTTATCATTTACACGTTTAAAGTGATCGATATCGACAATAGCTAAACAAGAAGTAGCAAACTCTTTTATTAGAGACCCATCACCAATAGTTTCTGAAAACTCTCGTTCAAATTTACGACGGTTCCAACATTGAGTTAATGAATCTCTTTCACTCAGCTCTCGAAGACGATTTTCTAATTCTTTACGAGCAGTAATATCGACAAAAGAAGCAATGTAATACTCCATTTTTCTATCTTTACTCAAAATAGCTTGAATACGTAAGATCTCAGTTAGTAAGGAACCATCTTTTCTTTTATTTGTAACCTCTCCTTGCCACAGTCCTTCATCCCTAATCGTCTCCCACATCCGAGAATAAAAGGCTTTATCATGATAACCAGATTGAAATATAGAAGGCGATTTGCCTAGCACTTCACTCTCATGCCAGCCACTCAAGCGAGTAAACTCATCATTTACTTTAATAATTCGGTTTTTTTTATCGGTAATAACAATTGCTGACATACCATTTAATGCAGCTAAAGCTAATTGGCTTTCTAGACTTGTTGTTCTATGTTTTGCAATATAACGAGCAATAATCGCAGATAAAAACACGATCAACAGCATGGTTACTATAGCTTCATATTTAATCAATAGTAGATCGCCATTTGATGCTTCAAATTTTATATTTTTATTACAACTTAATAGTAAATACATGGTACTGCTATCAAATTCTCCACCTAGTGTGAGCTTAGAATATGAATAATATTCATCACCTTTAACAAACTCTCCCTCACTAGTCTGTTTCATTAAATCCCATAATTTAGGCATTTCAATTAAGATGTTATAACTATCTCGCTCAGAAATAAGGTGTCCTAATGTTTTCCTTCGATCTTTTGAGGCTAAATAGTAACCAGATTCGTTAATAAACTCGATTTTGTAACCATCATCTATTGAATGCTCAACTTGCGCTACAATTCCATACACATTCAAATTAAAAAATAAATAACCTTTACGCTCTCCATGTATTTCTACGGGTGTAAATATACGTAATGAAGGCTGAGGAGGCATAACAACCTCATCATATTCTTTCTCTAAATCTATTCCAAAGAAGCCTAAATTGCTGGCTTTAAGTGTCTTAGCGTAAATAAAGTAATCGCGTAATGATTTGTTCTGTAATTTAGGTATTGGAACTATTGAGATTTCACCATCAATATCATCTACACGAACGACCTCTTGCCCTTTAGTATCAATAAAACGAACTTGGGAAATATAAGAGTAATTAGTGGCAGTTAAAGACAATAGTCCTTCTAAAATCGCTCTATTTTTGATGGAAGGAGATTCAATAAATTGCAGTAAAACACGGCTATCAGACAAGAGCTTTAATGAGGTACCCAACTCAGAAGCGATTGAGTTAATCTCTTTTTTACTGTAGACAAGTTGATGTGTCGCTTCTATTTGTCTTTCATTATGAATTGAGTTTAACTCAGTACTATACTGTTTATTAAAGTATAGGATTGGCGTTATACCAATCAACAAGAAAGTAATAACGAAATATTGAATTTGTTTGAGATGAATTCGATTAATCAAAATTAGGCCAACGATTATTTTTATAATTTTATTTTTCGCTATATTCTAACAAATAATCAAAAAATATTAGTGATCATACTCTAATAAGCCTCATAAATGTATTGCTTAATTGTTTCGTATTTTGATGTCACCCATACCTTATCTTCAATACAGTGATATACTGAAACTGTATTCTCATACAAGTACTGAATGATTAATGAACACAAATAATCATTCACATAACATTTCGGACATTTATTAATCACTTGATTGATTTTTTACTTTTTCTTCTTGCAATATATCTAAGGTTATTCAATAATCACCTCGTTCTCAAGAACAACAGAATCTATGGAGGCCCTGGTCCTCCCGCAACACTAACTCGTGAACTCGGTCAGGCCTGGAAGGGAGCAGCCGCAGCGGGCGACGTGTGTGCCGGGATGTGGCTGGGGCTTCCACCCAACTGATGCTTGCAAAATTACTCTGCATAAATTGCAAAGAAGTCTATAAGTTTGCAAAATAAGCCTGCACAAACTACCTTTAGTTGTAAGTTTACAACATAAAGGTGATTATCATGTACGTTCGTACGCTAAAACAATCTCAAGTAAAAAATATTTGCAAATTTATGAGCCTGAAGAATGATTCGATCATTCGTACAGAATCTATACTTGAATTTGATATGTGTTTTCTTCTCGAATATTCTCCTGATGTTGTTAGCTTTGAATCTCAGCCTCAAGGGTTTCATTACGAATATCAAGGAAAACGCCTCCCCTATACTCCAGATTTTCTCATTACACATTCATCTGGACAGCAAAAATTACTTGAAGTCAAACCTCTTTCTAAAACCCTACGCCCCGATTTTCAATCAAAATTCATCCAAAAACAGCAAGCAGCCAAGAAATTAAATCTTTCATTAATCCTTATTACCGAAAAACAAATTAGAACAGGTCATTTACTCAACAACTTCAAACTTCTGCATAGATATGCTGGCCTACATAGTATATCGGCCACTCAAAAATCAATCATTAACCTCATCCAGACAGTAAATAAAATTCAAATTAATCAAATTGCAAACAAATTAAATATCAGTAATGGAGAGGTATTAGCTGGTGTTTTAAGTTGGCTATCAAAAGGGACACTGCAAACGGTTTACACAAATGAAATGATTAATGGCAACTCTATTGTATCGTTAGGTTTATCAATGGATATAGACTTTCCATTTACAGATGAATTTCAAAAAATATTAACTACTCAATCCTCTCCAGCTGAAATTACTAATGATAAAAAAACAGAAGTGCTTACGCCTTCTCTTGATTCATACGATGACGCTATAAAAGCAGAAGTATTGCGTCGTATTTCTTTTCTTAGGTGGATAAAGCCTCGTTTAAAAGGTGGTTGGACAGAAAAAAATTTAACACCTCTTCTTAACGATGCTGAAATTGATTTAGAAGTGAGCGCACCAAAATGGCGAACCCTTGCTGAATGGCATAAGAATTATCACCAAAGTGGGGGAAAGGTATCCTCTTTAATTCCAAAACACTCACATAAAGGTAATAAACATATGAATACTGATGGCGATTTTTTAATAACAAAAGCAATTAACGAAAAATACTTAACACTAAATCGATGCTCCATCAGTCAAACCTTTAAGTACTATTGTGATTTAGTAATAATAGAAAATCGCTCTATACCTACCAATAAAATTAAAAAAATCAGTCAACGTACTTTTTACAACCGAGTCAATGCATTACCTAAGTATGATGTCGCTTTAAAGCGTTACGGAAAACGATATGCTGATATTAATTACCGCACCGTAGATAAAATGATAACAGCAACAAGACCTTTAGAACGAGTAGAAATAGACCACACGCCTCTTGACTTAATCTTGCTCGATGACACTTTAAAGATACCATTAGGTCGCCCATACTTAACAATTTTAATAGATAGCTATAGTAAATGCATCGTGGGCTACAATCTTAGCTTCAGGCCTCCTAGCTTTGAATCTATTCGTCATGCTTTTTGCAATGCCTGCCTTGATAAATCTTTAATTACACAGCAATATCCTCACCTTCAATACGATTGGCCTGTTGCAGGAAAAATTGAAAATCTTGTTGTTGATAATGGCGCAGAGTTCTGGAGTGATAGCTTAGAAGATAGTTTACTGCCTTTTGCTACCAATATTTTATATAACAAGGTTGGTGAACCATGGATGAAACCTCTTGTTGAAAAGTTTTTTGACCTGTTAAATAAGGGCTTAGTCCATTCCCTTCCAGGAACAACTCGCTCGAGAATAGAGCAACTTAAAGGTTACAATCCTAAAAAAGATGCCACGATTCCGTTCAGTTTATTTTTAGACTTATTCTATACGTGGATTATCGATATCTATCATATGACTTCCGATACAAGAGAGACTGCTGTTCCTTATTTTAAATGGCAAGAAGGTGTAACGGCTTTACCCCCTCTCACCTATACAGATGAAGAGGCTCAACAATTACGAATAGAGCTTGGAATATTAAATACTCGAACGGTTCGTCTTGGAGGTATTTTTCTTCATGGATTACGTTATGAATCAGAAGAGTTAAGTGAATACAGAAAAATTTGGGGGGCTATTGATAAGAATAACCTAACGCTGAAAACGAAAACTGACCCTTCTGATATATCACATATTTTTGTCTATTTAACTAATGAATCACGCTATATTAAAGTTCCTTGTATAACAGACATTAGCTATACATCAGGCCTTACGTTATTTCAGCATCAAACCGCTCAAAAATTACAAAGAACTAAAACAAGATTACAAATAGATCATGAAAAACTCGCTGATTCACGTATGTACGTTGAAAATAGAATTGCGGAAGAAGTGGAGAAAATCAAATCTAATAAAAAACGTACTGCGAAAACTACCCATGCATCAAAGATCGCTCGACACCAAGATATTGGTAGTCATACTCAAAAGTCGATTCAAGTACCTAATGAGCAAAGTGAAATCAAAAAACTGAATAAAAATGAACATGATGTTTTAAATGGATGGGATGAACAACATGATGATTTAGAGGGATTCTGATGCACACTTTATCTTCGACTCAAAAAGAACAACTCATCAACTTTAATCAATGCTTTATTGAGTATCCAATAATTACTCATATCTACTCTATTTTTGATGATCTACGAATGAATCAAGGTTTAGGAGCAGAACCACAATGTATGCTCTTACTTGGTGATACAGGCTCAGGTAAGTCTGCACTAATTAATAACTATCTGTTACAACAACCGTCATCAAATTCTTCTGCACTCAGTTCATTACCCGTTTTACATACACGTATCCCACGTAGAGTGAATAACGAACAAACCATGTATCAATTGTTAACTGACTTAGGACAATCTCCTTCAGGAACGAGAAGAGCTAAACGCTCAGAAATCGCTCTCGCCGAAGGAGTCGTTCGAGCTTTAAAGCGTAAAAAAACAGAACTCATTATTATTAATGAATTCCAAGAACTCATCGAATTTTCAAATGCTAAAGAACGTCAGAATGTCGCTAACACGCTTAAATACATTAGTGAAGAAGCTAGAGTATCAATTGTTTTAGTTGGTATGCCCTATGCAGATATTATTGCTGAAGAGCCTCAATGGGGATCTCGCTTAGCATGGAAAACACAAATAGAGTATTTCTCATTAAAAAATGACATGAAAACATATATTCAATTCCTAAAAGGCCTAGCAAATCGAATGGGATATAATGAAGTGCCATTACTACACAGTAAAGAGCTTGCTATTCCACTGTTTTCAATTTGTAGAGGTGAGCTAAGGCAACTTAAGAACTTCTGCTCTGATGCGATGCTAGAAAGCTTTAAGCAAAACAAAAACACACTAACTCATGATGTATTAAGTGCCACTTTCAAGTACAAATTTCCAACAAAGAAAAATCCATTTGAAATGAATGTAGCTGACGTTCCAATTCAAGAGGTAGAGTCTTATTCAAAGTATAGTCTAAACGCAATGACTGATGATGAACGCCTTACTGCAACTAAGTTTCTTGATGCTATGTCCTTATCTTCACTGTTGAGTAAGAGTTGAGGATGATTTTTGAGCAGCATATACTTAGTGTTAACTCATTTTGGATAAAAATGAGTTAACACTTTTCTAAATTAACATTCAATGTATTACTTTCGGTATTGAACATCACTTAACTCAATTTCTTATCTTGAGTATGAACTAGGCTTAGGAAATCCTCCTCTAATTACAACTACAATGACCAAAGTACTGCTTGTCCCACTAGGATGAGAAAAAACAGCAATATCTTCTTCGACACACCCTAACGGTGCTGTTTTGGGCGATGACTCTAAAACTGCTAATATTCCAACTCTCTTTCCCAAAGCGATAGCATAACTAGCGGTTTGATCAAAATACTTTGTGAAGTCTCCTGGGAGCATTGGCTTTCGATGCTCAACCTTTAACTCTATTGGAATGTCACAAAAGGTTAAATCTGTAATTCCACCTGCAGCTTCAACATGACTATGTAGTTTTTCTCCAATGTCTGATCTATTACTCAATAACTTAAAAGTTAAATCTTGGAAGTCTTTCTCTGAGGTTTTTTCTTGGAACATACCTACCTTGAGTGCTTGGGCGTATATATTACCTAGCCCCCCTAGAACTGTCATAACAGTTGCCACATCATCCTCATTAATGACGTGTAGTGTTCTTAATTGGTTTCTTATTTGAATCAGGCGTTTATCTACATGAGAGAAGCCAGATATAGGGTTGGAGTCTATATCTGTTCCTTCAAGCAATAATCTTCTGTGACCTATAATTTCAACTTTTCCGTTATGTTTAGAATCGGTAAACTCTGCGGCGTAAAGAAACTCATAAGGTCTAGAACCAAATGAGTGAGCTACTTCTAACACTGCTCTGCCAGTATCTCTCAATATGAATGGTTCTTCACCGTCAGGTTTTTTAAAGTTAAACGTAGGCAACCATTCCCTTTCTCTTGCATCGACAGTAACGGGCGTCAGCAACAAATTTGTTGCATCTATCGGCCAATTGGAAACTCTAACTTCCAATGTTAAATCGTATGAAGTACCAGGTTTAAGGTAGTTAAAGTTTTTTGCTGGCTGCCCATCAATATCAAACTTTACAAAAGCAACACTAGTTTTGTCTCTTTGATCTATTCCTGTATCCCTCGGAGAATATGATGCTATAGGTGGCTTCTTCATCCTAGAATACAAAAGCAGCGGAAGATCCCAACGAAAAAACAAATCAGCTATTGATTCAAGTTCGTTGATATTGCAAATTGCATTAACTTTATCAATGAACCCCTTGAACAAAGCATCTTCCTCTGCCATTAAAGATTCGTCTAGCTCTGAGAGTTTCAGTTTCGCTGAACTCAGGAACCTTTGAGAGTCACTATCTGCATTTCGAATGGATTGCTTCCACTGCGCAAGCAAAAGGAATATTGATACAGAAAACTGAAACCGTCGGTATCTATTCTCTACCTCTCCATTTCCTAACTCATCAACAATTTCCCCGAGTTCAAGGCAGGCATTTTGAAGTATCTCTATACTTCCAGAAACTGGCTGTAAAGCTGTTTTGATGGAATTAAGTACTACGATTCTAGAAGTTAAAGCCTGGTGGAAAATCTCGAAACTCGGCTCGTTCTTCATGCTCTTTCTCCAATGTTTTTATAAGCTCTTGCCATTTTTGTGTACTTTCATTACTCAGATTGCCAACTTGGATTTCAGATTCAATTTGTAACGCAGTTGCAACCAATTCAGTTTGGATTCGCCATAACAAATGACGCGTTTCTTCAGGTATCGAATTAACAAAGTCGTTGAACAAGTTCGTGCCAATAGCACTCTCGCCTGATATCGAGAGAGCTGTTGCATAAGTAATAGCTTCCAAAAAATCACCTTGCTTTAAAGGTTTTAGTAACTCTAAAGCCCCGACAATCTCTTTTTTACTGTTTATAAGCTCATGCTTTGTACTACTCAGTATTATGTCTTTACAATCACTTATTGATATGTCGCGAGTATAGCTGTCCCGTATCGCTTTTAAGGCGACTTTAAGAAAGCTCGGAAGTGTTTTAAATCTATAGCCAGATTGATTTACTGCATGGTATAAAGCACTCCCTTCTTGTTTGAGTAGAATTGCGGATAGCAATTGACCATGTGCACCTTTGCATTCGGAATCACTTAAGCACAACGAAACCAACAGGTTGATACAATCAACTAAAAAATCGCCATCATCACTTTCTTTCGAATAAACCAATACTAAGTTCCAAAGAGGACTTTTTATAAGCAAGCGCTTTTCTTCAGGAAAAGACCTATATCTTAAAACGCTAACTGCACTCTTATGAACCATCTTATAAGGATCGCTAAGAGCGAGAGAGAAAGCATCGAAGAATAAGTCAGGAAAGTTTTTTACAACTTCAAACGGAACATTTTCCCATGCCTTAATAGCACTTGCCCTGACCAAAACACTCTCATCCATTAGCGCCCCATACCAGTCAGATAAAACCAAGTTTAAACTACTGATCCCTGTAACCATTTGGGATATATGGGTGATCATACACCCGCGCATCTGTTCCTGGTTCTTAGGGAGGTTTCTATATAAACCTAGAAAATCTTCTATTCTCCGATTCCCCTTATGCTTAGCGCCAACTGCTGCGAGGTTAACTAGAGATGATTGTAAGGAGTTAATCGCGTTCTTTTTGTTGTTTCGTTCTAGTTCGTCAAAAAACGAGTCAGTTACTTCAATGATATTTTTTTTGTCTATTTGCTCATACTTTTCCGTCAAAATAGCAGCAGCACCTATTAGATCATCAAAATTTTCATGCGCAAGTACTGAAAACTCGTCTCTTGTGTGTCTGAACATGTCTAAGGCTTTATTTTTATAGTTGTCTGGGTGTTCAATGGCTGCCCACAGCAACCTTCTGAAAGCAATTTTATGAGCGTTACCAATTTGGGTATCTGAGTTCAAAAACCTTAAAATCGAGCCGTAAATTCTATTTGATTCATCAACTCCGACAGGGTCATTATCTGCCAGGTACTTTTGAATTACCTCATCAGTTAATTCTGGTTGCTCTAATAGACATAACGAGACCGCCTTTCGAAGATAAAAGATAATACTGCTTTCCCTACGCTCATTTGGCAGTAATATGCGTCGACGCATTAATAAGGCTACGATGTCTCTCAAGAATTTAGAAAATAGAGCATTATTGTTTAGACCGATCAAAACCCGTGTGGCTGTCTGTATTTTTCCTAGCTCTGTTCCCTTGAAGAAATCACTTAGAACCTCATTTATGTGAGCTTCTCTAGTACCAAATAACCGTTTAAGTGGTTCAGCATCTAGTGGCTTTGAATGACCAGAGTACATCCGTGAGCTCGGAGGTGGCTCTGTAGCCAGAGAAGCAAAAGCTCGGAGAGTGATTTTTAGCTGTTCTAAGTTTAGTGCATATGAATTGTTCAGGACTACATTCACGACATCCGAAAATACAGAATGTCTTTTAATCAGATATATAGCTACAGTGATCTTATTTTTGTTATCTATAGGAGCCGTTATCAAAGCTTTTGCTGCATGGTGTGAGTAGGGTAGGTCTTCTCCTTCAACAGCCTGCAATAACAGCTCTACAATCTGAGGGGTAAAAACTTCAGGTGCTAGATGAGCAAGTTTTTCAAGCCTTGGGTCATTAGACTCAAGAGCATCAATGTCTAATTCATCTAACAGGTCAAGAACAAATGTCTCTTCAAAACTAAGATTTGGCCGTAGTTCTGAACGTTTGAGTTTACGTTCACATTGAGCTTTCTTCTTAAGCTCAATGAGTTCAACCTCTTTTTTCTTCCTTTCCTCTGCTTTTTGAAGCCTCGGCTCAACAAACTCCAGAATGTTGGGAATGCTAACAGGCACTCTTTTGTCACAATCCCTACAGCATTTTTTGTAGAAACTAAAGACACTATCTCCAAGCAACCAACAGTGCATAGAAGAATGCTTTGAATATTTACATTGCATTCCCATATGACCAATAGGTAAGCCTGTCTGAGCTTCGACTATTCCGACACCGCCTGAACGGCTAATTTCAGCATGTTCACACCAGTTTTTTAGCAACTTAAGAGTATTCGCGTTGTGCTGTCCAGCTTCAAAAGCTCTTTGAATTCCATCATCAAAGTTGTCCAATGTTGATACTCCAGATATTGGTACTTGTCAATCTTATGTAGGTATCGCATTCGATTATGCAGACTGTAGTATACTACAGTAAGATACTGATCATTTAATGAGTTACTTTATTATTTCAATGAGGTTCCAACAGAAATATTAGGCGGGACATGCCCAACAGCCTATTAGAAATTCTAGGTCAATTTAGTAGTACTGCACAGTGGCAAACTTGAACACTAAATTGTTTGTGAGCTCTTTCTTGCTAAAAAGTGCCCACTGTGATGTTTCTATTAAATTAAAAAAGTATCTTTAAACCTGAAATGCTTGTTAGGCATTTTTTACCCAGTCATGCAGAATTTTAAAGGAGTCGTTCTTTGCTGCTAATTCATTTAAATCTAGCTGTTCGACCTGTTTCGATAAAAATTCTCGCATATTGTCACCACGGCGCCCCTTACGTAAGTCCTCACGTTTTACGCCAAGCCAAGATTCAATAGCTGGATCAGGTATTGCATACTCCCAATTTGACAACTCGACACCTCGTTTTAGCATATCTCTTGTACCAGAAAAGTCGTCATCTGAATCTGTGACAATAAGCACAGGTGAGCTTGTGTCAATATTTATTGTTGCATTTGCAACTCTAGGAATTGTCATTTTACCCATAGCTACAACTATATTGACCCTTTTAGCTAATCCATTTTCTCGCAATATTCTGGTAGCCAATAGCGAAATAATTTCACGGTCGGTGGAACCTTCACAGATAACAACCAAATCTGATTGACCTTCAAAGTTTGCATCTTGTTTAACTAAACTCGATGACATATTGTCATAAGTAAATGCCTCAATGATTATTTGTCCATCTTTGGTAGCTTGCTCGTAGTTGGTCGAGTGGTACACCACTCCCTGTTCCGCTGCAATTCGTAACTTAGACTTAAGAACATTTTTGAATGTGCTGTTGCCAATCAACGCAGCATCAATATCCTCTTTACCAAACAATATAACATTGAGAGACTTACCTAAAGTGAGTGCGTCAACGGCGTCTTTCGAGTAGCCAGACATTGAAATGAAGACTCCAATTGTCCCCAGCAGCTTACCATCGACTTTACCTTTGAACTGATAGATCGATGAGGCAGGAAGCTCATTTGAATGCCACTTTGCTTCAAGCAAGAAGACGCTGCCATCAAGGAAAAATGATCCATCAATCTGTTCCCCATCGGCTTTATAACTAGAGCGTGGGTCCATTCCCTCACTATTTAAGCAACTTTTGAGAATCTCTTCGAAAGCATACCCTCGTTGTCTAAACCAAGTAGAAGATGCTCCCTCTGGTGGTTCGAGCCATTTTTTGTATTCTTCTTTATAATTCATTTCACCAAGTCTTATTTATTTCACCTTAATGCCTAATGCTACTCAGACGTCTAAAAGTATCTCTTTATTCAGTGTGGTCAAAACCAAGTCAGTCATGATAGACGAAACCTAGTGCTCCAATAGAGTCTCTCACCACACCCATGTCAGAATCAGAGAGTAGGTCATGATCCAAGGCCAGTACCAATCTCTTCTTTGCCCGCGTAAGAGCTACGTAGACCTTCTTCCACTCTTTATTAAAGTGATTAGCTCTACTAAGGTTATTTTTAGTTAGATATTTCAGTAAATTAGGGCTAATTACAACAACACAAGTATCGGCATCCAGCCCCTTAACCGCGTCAATGCTTTGTACTCTAAACTGAACGTTGTCTTCCGTACATTTACCGCATAATTCATATAGCTGAGCAAAGTGATAATTCTCTAGTGTCAACGAATGTCTAGCTTTTAGCTTGTTTACTGCTATTTTGGCATTATCTTTAGCTACATCATCCATAAAGTCAGCAAAAGCTGCTTTCACAAACAATGTCTTGTCTTTCTTGTGGTTAGACTCACGAATCATCTCCTCGATCTCTCGGGGGAAAGCATATCGATGCTTAGATGATGTTGAATACCGACCAGTTTTCTTATCGATACAAACCATTTGTTTAGTGTCTATGTAACTATTAAGTAGATCGTCGTACTTAGCGTCGGTTGACTCTATATACATTAACTCACCGACAACCTCCGATAGCGACTCTTGTTGCTGATCTTCATAGCAAAAGCCGTTAGAGATAGCTAGTATCTCGGTAGGTACACGTCTAGTATGGTTATTGATCTCAAGTATGGCTGCGTATTCTTGTGTTGATACTTTCTCAACAAAACTATCGAGTGCTTTGGGGTACTTGATTGCTTGTTTCGGGTCTCCGATCATGTATACGTCAATACCGTTACTGCCGAGTACCTCGAATATTCGCAGTGCGTCACCATCTAGGTCTTGAACTTCATCAATGAATACTTTATCAAAACAGTTTTCAAGAATAGCCAAAAGTCGTTTAACCTTGGCTTTTTTAGCTCTATTGCTGTGCTTGCTTATGGTCTCATCAACAATTTGTTTAGCGATGTTATAGACGTTCTCTGTGTGAATGACATTTCGCTCTCTTAAGTGTTTGAACAAACGAGCTTTATATTTAGGATTCCCAACAGACATAATTGATGCATCGTTATATACATCACCGAGTGTAAATGATGAAAACGGGTAGATAATTTCATTCAGTAAGAAGCTATGTACTGTTTGTATACAGAGATTTGACGGGATAAAGCCATGCTGTTTGATAATCTCTTGCTCGATCTTTGCTGTTGCTGTGTTTGTGTACGTTAGTGCAAAAGTTTTTTTGTGACTGGTACAGGCTTTGATATGCTTTATCAAAGCTTCTGCTAAGCCATAAGTTTTTCCAGCTCCAGCCCCAGCGATTTGCACTTCAATCATGATACTGCCTCAATGACTTGTGCAATGTGAGGTGGTAGCTCAATAGCAATTGGATCTTCTTCACGGACCATGGCATCACACACATCTAGCATTCTAGCTGCTTTACCCTTGATCATGTGATCTGAAACTTCTTCAATATCTCCCGTCATACCGAACAAACCATTTAGTAAAGACAAGTTGTCGTCTGTTTCTACTAAATCAATTTCTAGAGTGTAGTTGGTGGTCGTTCTTACAGTGATGTTGGCATGATCTGCGTCATAAGCATCATGTTTTGCTTTCGTTGCATCTGAATTGTCATAGTCACGGATAATACCGATTTTCTTATTCGGATTATCTTTATTTAGTGCCAGCCAAATATTTAAGAAGTTGGTGTAACCGCGTTGCCCAATAGCTATGATCTCTAGGTCTTGTAGACCAGATTTTTTAGACAGATATGTACTAATTAGCATTTCTTCGGTCGTACCTTCGACCAGAATCACTTTGTTTGCGAACAACAGCTTCAGTATGTCGAAGTTAGGTCTTTTTCTTAGATAATCAACTAATTTAGGTGAAGCGTCTGACAGGCTAATAGCTTTATCTCCAGTAAATGCCAATACATTAGAGATTTGTAGCTTGTTGATGATCGTAGGGTTATGAGTCGAGATTATGGTTTGTACAAGCGAGCTGCTGTTATTTGAGCTTTTCTCAACGAAGTCTCTTACTAAACGAAGATTGTTAACGCTTAAGTGTGCTTCAGGCTCTTCAATACAGCATAGGTTGAATGTATCGCCGCACGACTTGTAGTAAGCAAACAGAATGAGTATGTAAATAAGGTTTCTTTGTCCCAAACCTTTTTGGTACAGAAACTCGTTGCCATATTTGAGCGTGATGTTCGATAAAATATTCTTCAAGTTAGGCAGGTTAGGTGTGCATTCTAGTTTTTTAATAATGTCATCGTAGTTACTAAAGTCTGGGTTAGTACTAATGACTTTGTCGAATGTTTCTGTTTCTTCGATTGCAGTAAAGAACTCAGAGTAGGCAGTATTAATCTGACTTTTATCAGCATCATCGAGTGTGTTCATAAGCAATTTTGTGAAGATACTGTTGGATTTCATTGAACTGCTTTCTGAGAAATCATCTCGCTCAGCGTTGATGCAATGAATGCTTACATGTTTGAGGTCGCTAAAGGCGATAGTTTTTTCGTTGTTTACCGATACGATTTGATAATCGTATAACTCGACGGGTAAGGTAAACCAGTTCACATCGTCGATAGTCTTACCTTCAAGCGATTTTTTTACTACTTCAAGTAAGTCCGCGTCGTCTTTAGGCTTAAAGTCATATCTAATTTGATAAGTTTCCTCATCACCATCAGATACTACCCATTTAGATAACAATGCAGTCTCATAGCTATCTTTGGGATCAGTAAACTCTACAGTCACTGATACTTTGGGAATTTTCAGGAGCTGGTTTGGTGTCGGTTCTTCACTGATTACTGAAGCAAAGAACTCGATAACTGAGTCCTTGTTGATATCAGAAATGCTTAAACGCTTTTGATTGAAATCTATCTGATTGCCACTAAGGGGTAACGAAAGTGCGGTGAAGAAGTTTGTCTTGCCCGTGTCGTTTTCTCCAATAACAACAGTTAGCTTTTGTAACTGAGCCTCAAAAGTTCGAAAGCTACGGTAGTTATTAATCGTTACTTTTTTGATGTACATAAGAATTTCCCTAGAAAGCATACAAGCGCATATACTACTAATGTACTACACAAGATCGAATTTAAATAAGTGTTTAACTCACTATGAGACACAATCATGCTAATAAGAGAGTTTCATCCCATTGAAATTCTTTAACAAGTTTTGAACCTTATTGCCCAACGATGACAAGTTAGCTCGATCGATATCTACTTTATTCAGAATGTGCAGGAATGATTTCTGCGCATTTTGTGACAGTTGTATCTCGTACCAAATTCTAGAAATTAAATAACTCCAGATAACCTCAAAGACTCTTAACTACACTCTAAGCCGCTGTAGATCTCTTAAATACCATTGGTGAAATTTACTAAGTCCTAGCTTCTTATTTTCTACTTCGTTATTGTAAATTACATTACTTGTTACCATACAAGCAGTAATGCCAGCCTCGTAAACGAATCGAGTCGCAACAGGGGCTCTTTTAGGAGAACTATCCCAATGATTTTCAAGCCAACGATTTAATCCATCATCATGAGGGATAACCACATTAAGTTGCTTTTTAGCCCGAGTCATTCCCACATAGAATAAACGTCGTTCTTCCTCAATACCTTCATCAATGACAGAATCATGCTTTAATGAATGTGCATCATATGTGTCATCGATTTTTCCGCCTGGATACTCGTCATCATTCAAACCTATCAAAACTACGTTATCCCATTCAAGACCTTTTGAACCGTGTAATGTAGAGAGAACAAATGGTTTACAATCTACCAAAGCATTCTTTGGATGGAGAATAAGATCTAAAAATGTCTTAGTATCAATTTTGCTCGATTCAAGTAATTCTTCAATTCTGGCAATCCCTCTCAATCGGTCATTTGAACCAGTTCGCGTAACTCCTTCCGTACTGATACCGTCCATGAAACCCGATAGTTTCAATCGTACAAACACATCATGAGCTAAGGTTTCCTCTCTGTCTTTCTTACAAATGTTAGTGACTTTTCTTAAATGCTCTTTTTGCGCTTGTGAACCTATGTCGTCATCAAATAATGCCCACAAAACAGCATTTAAATCCGATTTTGGAGCCAACAATCCATTGAGAGCAGCCTTGAGTTGCCCTTTCTGCCAACGAAAACCAGACTCCCTTAGAAAACCGTAAATCAATGCCTGCTTATTGGAGTTATATTCAAGTAATCGAAGATCTCCGTACACAGATAACAAGAAACCTATAACTAGCATCCCAATTTCTGTGCGGTTATGTAATGTAGACGAACCATTCAAATATTTATACGGCAAACCACATAGACGTAAAGCAATTTCAGCCTCAGCAAGACTAGCTTTAGTACGAGAGAGAATGGCTTGCGAACCATTAGCAGAGAAAAGATCGGTTAACACTTGAGATAAATAGTCATCAAAGTATATTCTAATCTCAGTTTTTGGCGTACTAGGGTGACTGACACAAAGCCTCGTTAATTGTGTAGAGTTCCGTCGAATAACTGAATTAGCCATTAAAGAAAGCTGATGTCCAAACCGAAATGTGCATGAAAGTTGAAACACTTTGGTATTCTGATAGTGTTTTTCAAACAAACCGCCTATAAAGTCTGGTCGTGCACCACGCCATTCATATATACATTGGTTTATATCACCGACAGCCATTACAGATGTGCCAGGCTTCGATAGAGAGCGAGTCATACTATGCTGTATAAAGTTAACATCCTGATACTCATCAATTATGATATGTTTAAAGTGAGAGCCAAGATTAGGAACATTGCGCAACAGAGATACGGCTTCAATTAAATAATCATCAAAAGTTCGCAGATTACGAACCTCCAACAACTCACAATAATGACTATAAGCAAGAATATACTCCCGTTTGATATTCCTGAAGGTTGGATCTGTTGCCGCATCAGTTGGAGTTACGGCAGAAACCCTACACTTATTAATAAAAAGTTCAAACTCTTCTAAGTCACTCGGATTTATATAACTCGCATCATGTTCAAAGCCATGACGATACGCTTCTTTTACTAAATTTTCATAGTCGGGATTATCTGGTTTAAGCAGATTTTTCTTCTTGATTATTTGTTGGTGCTCTGCATAACCAACAATCTTTAAGGCTAGGCTGTGGAATGTACGGACTTCAGGAATAACGTCCGACTTCAAGGCCACCTTCAACTTATCGCTAAAACTTATCCGCGCAGACTTGTTATACATCAAAATTAGAATAGATCGAGGGTCTGTCCCTGACTTAACCAACCGTTCAATACGTTTTACGAGAGTGGTAGTTTTTCCGCTACCAGGTACAGCTTTAACCAATGCATGCCCAGTATCATGATTAACAATACTTTTCTGCTCCCAAGTTAATCTTTTCGCCATTCTCTTACCTTATAAGCAGCACATTGACTGGCTTCGGTATACGGAACCAGCTTGGCTTTGCTGTAACAATGTAAATAACCATCCAACCATGAACCTCCCTGTTTACACATAATACAATTTGGTAATAGCATCTGAGGATCGACATGATGAAGAAAAGTCCGTAGATTAGTCATTACCTCATTCGCTCCTAATGCTTTAGGCCACGAATTCAGCTCTGAGTTAACTATTAAATCAACATCAGATAAAGGTACAATTTTCTCATTAAGTCGTCCTGAGTCACTCAGACACCAAACAGACATTTCGACCTTACCAACAGAGCAAGTACCACTACAATGTTCAACTATTCTTGATGAAGGTTCCCAATTGAACACACTCAGATTCCCCCTATCAACTGAATAAACTCCGCTAGACAATACCTTTATGTCATCAGCTGATTGAACCTTAAACTCAAGTATGGGAATACCCGTATCAATTTTTTCTTGCGTGCAAGGGTGAGTGACACAAATCTCGATATAACAACACCTTTTTCCAGATGAATCGGTTAACATCACATCAGGTTGTAGGCCAGTATTTTTATCACGCTTCTCTAAATCTACTTGATCAAAAAATTGAGTTAAGTTGTAACGAGCAGAAACTAACTTGGAACATTGAACTGCTTTATTTCCGAGCAAGCCTAACCGAGGACCAATGCAAGAAACACTACGTTCTAGCTCTAATACCATTGGCCTATTTGTGTTAATCGCATGTTTATAACACTGGAAGAATGCTTGCTTAGCTGCCTTATGTAAATATGTCTCTAAAGAACAAAATTCTTCTATGTGACGATAATGCTTTGCGTTAACGTCGCCTAAAACAGGTTTAAGACAATTATGGCATCCAGGGCAAGTGTAGGAGTGTGAACGCTTAGCCTCACTAATGTGCGTGAGGATATTATCGCCATCAAGAGCAAATGCATACTGTACTGGATTAGATTGAATCGCCATACTTACAAAGTTCACTTACATTAAAGGTGTTGTTATTAAGATAATAAAAATAAGCACGCCCATATAGTAAATGACAATAGGTAGAAATGTACTAGAAAATTTATTAAATCAAATAATTAAAGCAATATAATCTGTCCTCAAACAACTTTCAGCGTAATTTCAGGCTCATCACATAAATACCACGCCACAAATTCTGCAAAAAGTTGAACCTCTCCATTCTCTAGCAAATCTAAGGGCATTTCTGTCCGTACCCCTGATGTATCTATCTTATCTACAATAAACTCTGCAATTTCATCTAAAGAATCCAAGTTCAATGCAATTTCTTTAACAACATCTAGATCTAACACGGGAATATATTGAACAATTGTTTGTGAACTCGTTAGCCAAAAAGCGATATCCCAACCATTAAGTATTTTGGGGAATTGAGGTATTGCTATTTCCAATGCAGAATAAACACTTCCTGCATTATTTAGTTGGAAATCAGGATAAAAATATTCGTCATTAATTTTAAGAGCCAAAACTTTCTTTTCTTTTCTAAGTCGATAAATAGACCTGCTTCTTTTCTTGCCTTTTATTCTTAATTTATCAGCAAACTCAGGTAAAAAAAGTAATGTATGATTCTTTATAAACTCTGTTTTTTTCTCTAAAAGATGTCGTTCTAACACACTTTGTGTACTTTCAAACTCATCATTCATATCATTTACCTTTAAATTGTGTCTCTAATATTGAATCAGGAATGTGAACATGAAGTTCCCATCACCTCCATTCTGAACCGTGTTCGTTCAAACATATTCAACTTCAATTAAGCTAATGAAATTTATCACATAGCATACAATATTTATTTCGATTTCAGTCACATATTGATTGCGAGGCTACTAATGTGACTGGCTATGAAAAAGCTGATTATCTGTAACGTACTTACGATACGTAACAAACTTAGGGCATAGAGCTAAGCTAATTTTGCCTCACTCTCCCTTTATCCGCGTTGCGCTATGATAAAATGCAGCTCTGTAACTATTAAACATTAGTCTTAAAGATTCATTTTTCGCGATAAATACAGATTGAATCACCCCATCAAATCGAGTTGTTAAAACAGATCTTAATCTATAAGTAAAATCACAATTCAGTGGTGCTAACATATCGCAGTTATCAAACCATAAAAGAGTTGGTTTTGTCGCAGACTGAATAGCATCAAAGAACGCGGTATTTTCTGGACTGGTCAGCACATGCTCGATCGATTCATAACTAGAAAAGTCCAAATACAGTACATCTATACCTTCTTTTTCAGCAAGGATGGTCGTTTTATCAATAAAATCGACGTCTAAAAGATCTTTATCTGCTGAGATGATTCTTAAGTTTATAGACCAAGCCATTTCAATAAATCGTTCTGGTGTAAGCTTCATAAATTGTTCCTAATCGTTTAATTGTAAATAACGAGCTAACTCATATGATAAATACAGAAATTACTCTTTGTCTAAAGTCACCCTGTAAGGCTATTTTTGGGGTGTACGAAAAAACACTAGCCTCTTGTGGGTAATCATCAAACATAACCTCTAGACGCTCATTAAGTGCTCTTTGCGTTGCTTTAAAAGCCTTATCTGGATTCTCAAATACCGTTGTCGGTAATAAATTAACCTTTTGAGTCATCTCAATGTCTTTTTCTATCACTGAATAATCCGGTATATCTTCATCTATTCGCTCAGCAAATTCTGTTAATTTTGGTTCCGCAATAGTGAACAACCAAGCCTCTTGATTTTTTGATTGAGTCACTCGTAAAATACGGCCTAATACCTGTCTAAAGTACAGCTCTGTTTTTACAGTACTCAAATGACAACAGACCTGTAAACGAGGAATATCTGTTCCTTCTGAGATCATTCCAACACTAACAATCCATTGTGTATTACTACTTCTAAAATTAGCGATTTCATTTAATGGATTATCATGCCTATAGGTAACAATGGTTGCTGTTTGTTTGAATTTGGTTTTGAGTATATTTAAAAGCTCAATAGCATGGCTAACCGATGATGCAACGACTAATCCAGCCGCTTCTGGGTTATCTTTTCTAACCTCTGCTAATTTATGGCAGCTCAACTGCAATAAGTAATTCATCGTTTCTGGATGAGTAATCACTGATTCATAATTTACAGACGAATGCTTTAATAATTCAGATACACTGCCAAATGTTTGTTTTCCCTTTTCACTCTTGGTTACTTGAAAATTATTATTATCAACAAGTACTAAATGTGGGTTACGACAAACGTTATCCCTCACGGCCTCCCCTAATCCATAAATATAATCACAATAAATTTGGTTATCTGGATCAGTATATTTAGCAAGAGTAATTGGAGTAAAATCACTGCGCCACGGCGTTCCCGTTAATGCCAGAGTATATTTTGCCTTCGACTGAATTTTAGTTAGAATTTTCTCACCCCATGCATTCGACTCTGACACATCAGATCCTGAACAATGATGGATCTCATCAAAAACAACTAATACATTATGGTTTTCTAAGATCTGCCAAAAGTCATCACTTAAATAAAGCATATTTTGGTAGGTATATGACCCACCCACCGCGCCGATAGAACCATGAAATGACGCATTAAAACGATAAGAAAAAGTGGAACGCATCCCTTCAGCAACAATCAGTGATGGTGAAAAGCACAAAATGAAATCAATCTCATAACTCTGTTTTAATCGATAACCTATTTCAGCCGCTGCAACTGATTTACCAGCCCCAGGAGTAGCAAGTAATAGTATATGTTGCTGGCCGTTTAAATATTTTTCAATACTTAAGTTCACCGCTTCTGCTTGCCACTTTCTTAGCATTAAACTTTACCCTCATCCAGCTGAATAATTTTAGTTAACGCATTTACTTTTCCGCATAACGTCGCTGATTGGTTTCGTAAATCTAAATAAAGAGCTTGTAAATGAGTCGATTCATCAGGAAAAGATGACATCACATGCTTAACTTCTTCAGTTTCACTTAATATCATTGTCAACTCAGCTTCATACTGAGTTTTTTGCTTAATCACTGCTTTTAATAATTCAGAGGTAGGCTTCTCTTTACTCGATATCGAAGCAGTAGCTTTGGGTATCACTGAAGTACGCTTAGCCCTCTCTTTAAATTCATAAGATTTCATTATGACTTGCGAATTTAAAAGTAGCTCAGTCTGATAATAAGTTAGTTTTTTTCCATCTACTTTTTCAGATTTAGCCAATAGTTTTTTCTTTTCCAAAGCAAAAATCTGTCTATATGCAAAAGTTCCAGCAGCTTCTTTTGATTCAAATAAATCAGACACTTCTAACACGCTATCTCTCATGTCAGATACGGTAAAACCATCTAACTTATTTTCTATCAATATCTTAAAGACAACCTCATTTAATTTTACTTTGTTACTCACAACCAAAAAACCTTAACTAAAAACTTAGGATTGCTAAGTATACAAGAATAAGTAAAACTTAGACAATCTAAGTTATTAAAGGTTTTTATGATGATGAGTCTGTGGAAAGAGAAAATCCAATCCCAAAACGACTTAAAGAAGCTCGTAAGCATGCCAAGATCACCCAAAAAGAATTGGGTATTCGAATCGGTATGGAAGAGAGTTCTGCGAGTGGGCGAATGAATCACTACGAGAAAGGTCGCCACACACCTGATATTAGTGTGCTGCAACGTATGGCAAAAGAACTTGGTGTTCCACTGAGTTACTTTTTCTGTGAATCTGATTCGTTAGCTGAATTGAATCTACTAATAGGAAAAATGAGTGAGGAAGAACGAGTTAAGTTAATAGAATCACTAAAGCAATAAAATCAAAAAAGCACTGCTATTTAAAAACCTAAATATCAGTGCCTTCCCCATACCTACTTAAACTCCATTAAGTCTACATAAAATATAAATGCGCTATAGTCCTCACATTCTAAACAATTATCCTACCTCTTTTTTGACATTCAATAGAATCTAACCTAAAAATAAACTTAGGAATCCTCAGTTTTAGGGCGTAATTAAAAATGCTTAATCCAATAGAGCTTTATGAAGATGAATCGCTAGAGAGCTGTTTATTAAGGATCAGTCAGAATAATTGCTATGATTCTTTTCAAGATTTTAGTGATGAAGTTTGGTTTCAAGTCAAAGAAGAGGATCGTGAGGTTCGTGGAACTTTCCCTGCAACCCTAAATACGGTAAATATCTATCACTCTCATACATCAAGTGACTTAAAACTCAAAGCACTAATTAAAATTGAGCAGTGGCTTGAGATAAATAACTTTCCTTTATTAAAAAGCGCCTTAAGCAGATCAAGCAGTACTTTCTTACGCCAACATTCTGCTGTTTTTAGAAATGGTGTTGATATACCAAGAATCCTGCTCAGAAAAAATGGAATTCCAGTATGCCCTGAGTGCCTAAAAGAGAACGAATACATACGTCAAGAATGGCACTTCATCACTCACGATGTATGCACAAGGCATAACATAGGTCTATTACATCACTGCCCAGAGTGTAAAGCCTCTATCAATTATCAAGAAATTGAAAACATTACGGTTTGTCAGTGTGGATTCAAATTCAGTGCTCACTTAGCTCCGCAAGCAAATAGCAATGCCTTACTCATTGCACAATGGCTTAACGGCGAAAACACTAAATTAGCTAATATTTGGGGAGAACACCAAGCAATATCATCTCGCTTTGGTGTCTTACTTTGGTATATCAATAGATATAATCTGACAGATGATTTTTCTACTTCATTTGTAAAATATTCATTGAATTGGCCTACTAATTTCTATTCCGAACTCGATAAGCAAATAGATAAAGCTAAAACAGTTCAGATTAAACCTTTTAATAAGATATTTTTTAATGAGATATTTAATAGCCTTTTATTAGATTGCCAACGCTTACCTACACGAGAATTTAAAACGAATTCAATACTAAGCCATGTATATCAGTATTTTCTATCTCGCTATCAAATTCAACCTAACTCTGATGTCTTTTCAATCTTGCTAAGCCCCTTAGAGGCATCGAGCTTGCTTTCTTGTACTACCGATCAAATCTATCGCTTATATGAACTAGGTTTTCTTAAATTAGGCGTTAGGCCAAAACTGCATCAAAAAATAGCAAGTCACCAATCAGTTTTTACACTCTCAAGTATTATTCTAGTCAAGCTTTCAAACATGCAATCCAGTCAAGATGAATTGCATCACTACCTTTCAGCGTGGTAACTAATGGAATTTACAGATATTCTCATCATTCAAGATGTAAAGGAACGCAACAGAGCTCTCAAGGTTGCATTTGCTCACTACTCTTCAACTATTTGTATTGATGCTCATGAAGTCGAAGCGATTATGTAGTGGTCAAGTAAAACTGGCCACCGTTTTATATTCTAACCAATATTGTTGCTCTGCAAGGTTAGGTGGTAATCCATCATTGTGCTGATGAGGCCTGATATTACTGAAGTAACCAATTATATATT
>Ga0316197_10000105_pt1 | contig 64810 bp, 62 predicted proteins | sample OudBiesiAoxic_MG_FD_204939 | JGI IMG/M metagenome (GOLD analysis project Ga0316197, IMG submission 204939) | Coastal sediment microbial communities from Oude Bieten Haven, Netherlands - site A oxic | ecosystem: Environmental > Aquatic > Marine > Coastal > Sediment | place: Netherlands... | reverse complement strand
CTGCGTTGGTCTGGTGAGGTTCAAGACTGTAATGCAATTGGAGCTGTCACATTAAATCCAGATACTCCTAAGAAAGAAGCAGCATAAAAATTAGCTAATGAGTGCCAACTGTCTTGAAAAACACCGTGGCTCAGAATGCTTCTCGATATAACTTATGATTTCCCTAGCTTCATATTCATTTTCGCCATAGATACCATTTGCAATTCTATACTCCAAAACTTTTTGGTTTAAAGTAAGCATAGAAAACATGAAGAGTAAGAATCCAAGCAACCAAAAGTTGATATCAATTAAACTGGTAACTGGTAATAATATAGCGACTAAAAATGATAGGCCTAAATATATAAAACTTTTAGTATCTTTCTTAATTTTATCTCCAACAAGCATTCCAATTATTGTATTTTTATTTATTTCAGTTGACTCTTCATTGTACATAATATTTTTTAATACAGAATCGATGAGGCCGGAGTTTAGTGAAAACCAAATTTTTTGATAACTTTGAGTTCGTTCACTTAATCGATTTACACGACCAAGTGCACTAAGAGAGTTCATTGCACGATAATGTTTTGTATAAGTAATATTGATCTTTGCTTCGTTTATTTCGATCGCTTTTTTTATTTCTTCAAAATCAAGTTTTTCAAGGCTCTTCCTATCTGCGACGAATGTTTTAATCTCTTTTTCTAAAATTTTTTCTACGAAAATTTTCACGTATTCATTCTTAAAACTCTCTTCATATTCATCACTATGCTTGATTGAATCTCGTTTAGATTTCCAAAGACTTATAAATGCTACAGCTCCTAAAACAGAACTGATACTAGCCAAAATTAATCCAATGATACCCATGTACTTACCCCTGTTGTGCCCTAACAGCTTTATTAACTCACAAAATGTCACTTTAACCGCGGAAACACGACAAGAGTTAATGATCAAAATATTACATAACTTTACGTTGATTTAACGATAAAACAAAGAGATATAATAAATTTATGATTTATTAATCATGATAAAAGATAGCAGACTGTCATAATTGTGGTGAAAAGACTGCACTGATTTCAGGACAGGCTCGAGAAAATAGATGAGAAACTATTCATAATTTAATTTTTTGAAAGCTTAAAGTATCATTCAATGTAACGATGTCTCCCCTTTTCATATTTAAACTTTCCCAAATGATAAAAACCTTTTCACACCGTAACAAACAAACCATTTGGTTATATCTCATCGTATTTTGATATCACTAAGCTAACGTATTACAAGGTGACTCAATGCTACAATAAAGACGTAAACAGCATGGAGACAATATGACTGCAACTATTAAAAATAAAACCATTCTTTATAGTAAAGTTTTTTCAATAAACCTAGTGACCTACCCTATCAACCACAGTGTGATGAACCATGTCGATAATGTACAAAAAGGGCGTTATTACAAACTAAATTTAATCTTGGTACAGCCAAAAGTGGGTGGTGTGTTTAAGTGTACAAAATGCATTATTAACTTATTTAACCGCGTGTATTTATTTAGACCCGACAAGTACGAACACAGCGTCACTAAAATCGAATCAGGAAAACGTGTCCTACTCAGTTTTGCACTCAATATATAAGCTTTGTAAAAAGGTTTACCTACAAAGTAAAAAAAGCAAGATCGCCGCTAGGGCGAAACACCAAGCAAATAGACTTCTAAATGCTTCAATGAGTTCAGACTAACAATGCTGTAAATAAAAACTAAGTTGATCGGATGAGCGCAGACGAAGCCTCTAAAAAATCAAAGAGGAACCACCTCTCCTATCATCGGATAAGTAAACAAAAAGAAGTGCGAAACATTCACTAACCAATGACACAAAATCGCCCATTCTAAGCGCTGTGTTTTATAAAAAACATAACTGTAACCAAACCCTGCCACGGCTGACACCAATACATAACTCCATCCACCTATAAAATGCGCCAAGGCAAAAATGGCTGCCGTTATAAGCGGTGCAAAAATAGCTAAACGTTTAACGGTAATTAATTGCGACAACTTTGTTTGTAACAAGCCTCTAAAGAAGGCCTCTTCAGCAACACAGGTAAACAAAAGATTAATAGCAATAAAGGCTAACCAAAAGTCTGGCACTTTAGGGCTAAACCCGACGAGCCCAATCATTAACGCCACCGTCAACGTCGCTAACACGGTACAAATAATAATGAAAAAAGGCTGTTTAAACATTGTTATCGAGCTGATTTTTGCTGTAGTTGTATTTAAGGCTGTAGTTGAGGGTGTAGTTGTATCTAAGATTTTAGTTGTTTGGCTCTTAGAAAAAAAGTAAGCACAAACCAACAACCCTGCCATGCCCTTATCAAAGTTAGCATAAAGGGTGTAGGGAATGGCATCACTGGTGATCAGCTCATTAATAACAATAGGTAGGTTGTTAAAACCGGGTACGACATGCACGGCTAATGCCAATGAACTGGCGATAAAAGCAGCGCTTGATATTGCCCTTATAATTGGCTGTTTTATGTAAAGCGCGCCATGATATAAAGCGACATAAACCACGATACCCACCAGCCCCAAAGCCTCTATATGCTGTTCAATATAACCACTAACAACACTCAAGGCCATTAACCATAGCCAGAGCGGTTGTTTGATGATTGATACTTTACAGTATGGAAAAACACATAAAATCGATAAGGCTAATAGATAAAAAGTCATTTTATTAGTTACTGCTTATTGGTTGTTTTTACGCTGTTAGATTGACCGATTTTTAACGGCTGTTTTTTCAGTTGGTTTTAACTTTACTATTAAGGTGTTTCACCCAGTAAATAAGCACCTACTGGCCTTTGATAAGTTTCATAGTTTGCCTTTGGGGTTTGAGTTATTCTATTTTCAATTTCTATCATGATATCCATTTCATCAGTACTCAAATATCCCTTATCTTGAGTGGTTGACCAAGTAATACCCGCGCCAGCATCAGTAATCTTACGTGTAAAACGATAGGCTTGCTCGATCCCAAAGACCAAATCAGACCTTGAACTACTCCATGTACTTCTAATGGGAAACCAACCATGTTTAAGTACTTTTTTGTTACCGTTGTAACTATCCCAAGCGCTCTCTTGCATATCTGGAATCGTATATTCTTCATACCCCCAAGAGTTAGGGGGTGCGCCTCGTCCTAGCGGTGTGATATGACCAGCAGTAAAGTCTTCGTATTTGTTGGTAGGTACATGTTTTATGATTTTATAATCAGTGCCATCTTGGTCATCTAAACCGTCGCTATCAACATAAAGATACTCGCCACTGGCATCGTTAAAATACGCTTTCTTTTCATTAATGCCAATCGCTAACGTTGGGTCGACGCTGCGTAACGTATCAACAAAATCAGAGAGTGAACCTGGTAATTTCCTAACATTATCTAACCAATAACCATCCACTAAACCATCAAACCTTTTGGCATAACCCTCTACTAAATAGCGCCAAGCAGCACCTTCATCACCTTTCCATTGAGTATTATAATATTTTTCCCATGCAGCTTTTATTTCACGCTCATTTTCAGGATCATTATCTGTGATCATTGATGGCCCTGCTGCATTTAAATACAAAATAACTTTTTTGCCCGCCTTTCGATAAACATTAATCACGTCAAAAATGATTTGTTCGTTTTCAAGTTGAGGCACCATATCTGGATGGATAGCGGCTACATCAACATTGTCGTTATCACGTAATGTAAAAAGAAAAGCATGAGCAGGATGAGTGAAAGAAGTGATGACATGTCCTGATGAAGGAAGGTTTTGAATTATCTTTTCTGCACCTGCAACCCAGTGAGCAGTTCCAGCATCGACAGATTGATCTAGCTTATAGCCGCCATCAACCCTTTGAGTGATGCCCCAAGAACCTGCTAACCAATTTGCATTTTCGTCACTATACTCTTCTTCACTGTACTTTTCGTCACTGTACTCTTCTTCAATATCTAAGGCTGAATCTTTAGACTCAGTAGGCGTGCTATTACAGCCGAGTATGCCAACAATAGTAATGACAAACAGTAAGGTACATTTAAGTTGGTTTTTTATTATCATCGAACGCCTATTTATAATGGTTATTTAATCAATTGAGTTAACAGTAATAAACATATTTTATATGCTCACAATAAATGCCAAAGTAGTGATGAAAATTTTTAATACTCAATATGTTCAACCACGGCCAAAGTATGTTTATGATTGACACTTTACTGTATGGAAAAATACATCAAATCGATACAGCTAACAGATCAAAGTCATTCTATTCATTAATAAGTAGGAAGTCCTTCACTATAACCGTTCTCTAGCAAATCTAAAAAATTGTACTTCTTGTTTGAATTTAAGTTATCTTTGATATCAACCAGACAAAAAATGATCAGGAAGAGGCAATGCCATCATCACGCCACATTATTAGTAATTTTATAAAACGCGGTGACGTACCACCAGCGAAAATTAATGATGCACTTAACTGCACGCAAGTTTATCCGACTATCAACAACTGGGTTAAGTTTATTGACCGATTGTTATTGTGTTTAGGAGCATTAAGCCTCGCTTTTTCAGTACTCTTTTTTATCGCATATAACTGGGATGATTGGGGACGTTTTGGGAAATTCACGTTAATAGAGTCACTGCTCGCTGTGACGATATTTCTCTACTGGCGATCTCCAAAAGATAGCCTTAAAGCACAAATGAGCTTATTAGTAGGTTGCTTAATGGTGGGAGTTTTAATGGCCTTTTTTGGTCAAACTTATCAAACTGGCGCTGACCCTTGGACATTGTTTTTCTATTGGGCTTTATTGATCACCCCTTGGGTAGTTATTGCGCGCTTTGCACCGTTATGGTTAAGTTGGTTAGGTTTATTAAATGTGGCATTGAGCCTCTACATTGACACTTTTGGCCTGCCCTTAACTGATTTTTTCTCCGCTGATGATAGTCTTTGGGTTGCCCTCTTCCTATTCAACAGTATCGCATTAACTGTATTAGAACTGAGTAGCCGCCGTTTTACCTATTTATCACCTCGTTGGTTAGCCCGCTGCATCGCCTCGCTAGCAGGTTTTACGATCACCTTTATTGCGATTGATACAATAATAGATTCACAGGATACTAGCCTATGGCCTTTCTTATTTTGGAGCCTCTTTATTGTCTCGCTATACGTGGTATATCGACATTTCCGATGTGATCTATTTATGTTAGCAGGAGGCTGTTTATCAGGCATTGTGATGATAGTGACTTTTTCTATCGAATGTCTCAATGAAGATTTTATTGAGATCTTCTTTCTGCTTATTTCAGCATTAATTATTGGTCTCACTAGCTTAGCCACGATTTGGTTGAAGAAAGTCAATAAGGAGATATTGTCATGAGTACGCAGCAACCCCAACAACAAAGATTGTGGCAACAGCTTCAAGACAAAGACTTAGTGAGCGGTGAGTTTCAGTCAACACAGGAAATAGAATCACCTTGGTTCATAAAGCTGTTACTGGCTTTTTCAGGCTGGTTTGCCTCATTATTTATCTTAGGTTTTTTATTGCTCACGCTACAAGACTTAGTGGATAACGGCATCATTTGTTTTCTGGTCGGTGCCGTGATGATAACCATGGCGTATAATGTACTAAAAAATAACCCCTCTGAATTCCGTGAACATCTGATGTTAGCTTTTAGTTTTGCCGGACAAGCTTTGATCGCTTGGGCTATTTTCATCTATGATAGTCACCCTTCTGACCTATTACTTTGGTTCGCTATTTTGGTCATGCAAAGTAGTTTGAGCCTAGTTATGCCAAACTATGTACACCGCGTTTGTTGTGCTTTTTTTGCCAGTATCGCATTGACTATTTGCCTTTATTATTTGCATCTTTCAGCGTTCACTTCTGCAATTTTATTACTGTTAGTGCTGTTTTTAGTACTCAATGAATGGCGTTCAGTGAAGTGGCAACCTGCTTTTGAAGCGATCAGTTATGGGGTTGTGTTGTTGCTTATTCCGCTCAAAGCTTCTTATATCATTGGCTACGATCTTTCATATTGGTTAAATGAAAGTAGGTTACAACCCTCATGGTTTTACTATTTAGATGAGCTGTTATTGCTCGTTGCCATGCTTTATTTGGTCATCACCTTAATATTACGTAGTCAGCATCAATTACCCTTTAATACTAAATTGGTGATTATGGGTGCCACTATTGGCCTGTGCCTTTTATCTATGCAAGCCTCTGGTATTACTATCGGTTTTGCCCTATTGATATTGGGCTTTTCAAACAGCAATAAACTATTACAAGGGTTAGGCATGATCTCCTTACTCTTTTATATCTCTAGTTATTACTATTTATTAACGCTCACTTTATTAGAAAAATCGGGTATTTTATTAATAATGGGTTTGTTTATATTAGCGATTCGTTTGGTGCTATTAAAATGGTTTGATCCGATACAGGTTGATCCTGTGAAGGTTGGCTCAACGCCACAAGGAGATAACGATGCAATCTAAGATTGTAATAGGCATGTTGCTAATCATTTTAGCGCTGATGAACGTTTCAATTTTCAGTAAAGAACAACATTTAAAATCAGGCGATACGGTGTATTTAAAACTAGCACCAGTGGATCCGCGTTCATTAATGCAGGGCGATTATATGGCGCTACGTTTTGATGCCGCGAATCAACTCTCTGACGCACTGCAATTGCTAGCAAACAAAACATCAACCAGTACCCATGATGGGCAAATAGTCGTGCGCTTAGATGAAAACAAGATCGGTACTTTTCAAAGCATTTACCAAGGCCAAGCATTGCAAGAAAATGAACTGCGACTTAATTATCGTGTACGTTATGATCAAATAAAATTTGCTACTAATGCCTTCTTTTTTGAAGAAGGCACCGCAGAACGTTATGAAAAAGCGCGTTATGGGGAATTCAAAGTGAATGAGCAGGGAGAATTATTATTGAATGCCATGTTCACAGAACAGCTAACAGAAATTAAAGCAGAGTAAAAATGGTAAGTAACCACTAAACGGCGGCACGACGATAACCCACAAAATTGATTAATATTAATTTTTTTAACCTAATCTTCTTTCCCCTTCGTGCCTTCGTGGTTAATCCGCTTTTGACTTTAAAAGACCGTAACCAACCACGAAGCCGCTGCTCGACACGAAGAGCACGAAGAAAACCTACAAGATTGATTAATAGTAATGTTTTTGACCTAACCTTCTTTATCCTTCGTGCCTTCGTGGTTAATCCGCTTTTGACTTTAAAAATAAATAGCTTAATAAAAAATACAAAAAAGGAGCCAAAAGGCTCCTTCGATAACAACGTTAAATAACAACGTTAAATCTGGAAAATCTTACTTATTCAATACGGCATTAAAACGATCAAAGCCAGCTTCTAAATCGGCGATTAAATCTTCAGGGCTTTCTAAACCGATATGTAAACGAATAAGCGGTTTGCTGCTATCCCATTTAGTTACAGTTCTAATTTTATCAATACCCGACACACTCAAAATCAAGCTTTCAAATCCGCCCCATGAAAAGCCCATTTTAAAGTGTTTCATATTTTCTACTAAAGCCGTTAATGACTTGCTGTTCCCTTCTTTTAATACAAAAGAGAATAAGCCATTAGATGCGCTGAAATCTCGTTTGAAGAACTCATGTCCAGGACAAGTTTCAAAGGCAGGATGACGAATGTGGTCCACTTCAGGACGTGTTGCTAACCAATTAGCCACTTGTAATGCATTCTTTTCATGCTGCGCCATTCTCACGCCTAATGTACGTAAACCACGGCTTGCTAGATAAACATCATCTGGTGACGTACATTGCCCCATTAGATAGCTGTTTTCGCGCAACTGATCCCAATGTGCTTCATTTGCCGTCGCGGTGCCCATCATCACATCAGAATGGCCAACAATATATTTAGTCGCAGCTTGAATTGAAATATCAACCCCCATCTCAAATGGACGAGAGTTAATCGGTGAAGCCCATGTATTATCTAACATCACTACTAAACCATGCTCGTGCGCTATTTTACAGAGCGTTGGTACATCTTGAACTTCCATAGTAATTGAACCAGGAGACTCTAAAAATAATACTTTAGTATTGTCTTGAATCAGATCTTTAATACCCGCGCCGATCATTGGATCGTAGTAAGTCGTTTCAACACCAAAACCTGCTAATAAGCTGTCGCATAATGCACGTGTAGGTTCGTAAGCACTGTCGACCATTAGTAAATGATCGCCTGCTTTTAAGAATGACATTAATGCATTGCTGATAGCTGCAGAGCCTGATGGATATAAAGCAGTGCCAACGCCGCCCTCTAATTCAGCAATCGCTGCTTGGAATGCAAAATGTGTTGGTCCACCACGACGCCCGTAAAACAGTGCACCGTTAGTTTTATTTTTTGCAGCAAAATGCATATCTTCCATGGTTTCAAATGTCATGGTAGAAGCACGTACTACAGGGGGATTAATGACTCCGTTGGTCCATTTTTTATCACGTCCTAAACTTACTATTTGCGTTTCTTTTTTCATTTGACCTATCCATTGATGATGTTAGAAAATTGCTAGTAGACACATATTAACACTTCAAATAAAGATGAACAGCGACTATATGCTCATATATTAATCCATTATGTTTACACTAAAAACATCGACTTAGCACAAGTAAACACAGTAGCTATTAAGCAATTCACAAACCTTATAAAGTAGCGATCAAGTTGAATACATTTGATTGCCTAACATTTCATGACATAAGAGGTATAATCGTTTCTTTTTTTTCTAATAGGCTAAACATGCACTTTGAAACTCACTTCATTTTGAATCGCGAACACTATGCAGAATGTTTTGATCAATCGATGTTATTAAAAGGGCCACAAAAACCACGCTTTGTTTTCATTACGGGTTTAATTTTAGCGGGTTTGTTTTTCTTGTTTGCAACGCAAGTACAAGGTTTACTGGCATGGTTTTTCTTTGGCATTGCGCTATTGGAATACTTCAGTTTTAAATATAAACGCCCATGGTGGTTAATGCGCCAAATGATGAGTAAAAATGCAGGTAATAAAATTACCCTTATTTTTGATGAACAAGGTATTGAAAATAAAAGCGTTTACATCAATAACCAATTAGCATGGCAATCTATCGATAGCTTTTATGAAACTGATACTGGTTTTATGTTGAACTTACATCAGGGTGGTCAGCAATATTTAAGTAAATCTTGTTTAGACGATTCAATACAAGATTATATTCAGCAACAATTAAGTGGCAAAAAGCAGGCTTTCCCTTTATCAGCCAAGTAATTAATCGAGGCCGACTGTTATAAATAAACCAAAAATGAGTGAAACAATAGCCGCTTAATCTAGTTAGTGGTTTTGTTTCACAAACTCTAAAAATGCTCTATCAGCTTTAGACAAGTAGCCTTTCTTTCTCCACGCAATTGAAATATCCAAGAAGATCGGCTCTTCAAAGGGAATAGAAATAATATCCGGTTCTTTTTCTGTGGCGAGTTCAAGTAATGCTGAGATAGCAAAATCACGTTTTACAATCTTAAGGATCACCGCTAGTAAGTTAGTTTCAAAAGAAAAGTTCGCAGACAATTTTTCTTGGCGACAAATATCATCTAATTTCTCACGATGAAAATACCCCTGTTTAAACATCACCAATTCCTGAGAAAAGAACTCTGCGTAGGAAAGTGACTTTTTATCGGCAAACTCATGATCAGTATTCACCACAGCGACCATTTGTGAACGGATCAGGTGTTCGGAATCTAATGCATCGGGTAAGTTACGCGCTTGAATAATGCCTAGGTCAATATCGCCATCGAGTAACATTTTTTGTATCGACTGCGCACCAGCTTCAATCATCACCAGTTTTAACTTAGGGTAACGGCTTTTAAATGCCATTAATACATCGGGAAAATAATAAGTGCCCATAATACTTGGTACACCTAATCTCACTTCCCCTTTCTCCAAACCTCTTAACTCTTTCATGGCGAGCGTTGCATCATCTAATTGTTGAATGATCTGTTTGGCATGAACCAACAAGATTTCACCTTCATGAGTAAGCGTTATTTTTCGTTCATTACGACGAAATAGATCCAGCTCTAGTTGTGCTTCTAATTTTTTAATTGCAACACTTAATGCAGGTTGTGCGATATGCAGTGCATTAGCGGCATGGGTGATGTTTTGATACTTTGCCACTGCGGCAAAATAGGTGAGAAGTCGTGTATCCATACTATAACCAAAAACTATTGAAGTGATAATTATTATATATTTTCACTATTCCAAGTAACTTGCTACTGTTTTGCTCTTGTTTCCTATTGGTGATCACGTTGATGATTGAGTTTCGTAGTAAAGCCTATTATAAAGTCAGTGCTGCACTCGCTTTTGGTTCATTTTTAGTATTTTGTAATCTGTATTTATTTCAACCTATGTTACCCGTTTTAGCGGATCATTTTGCTGTCTCTGCTACCCACATTAACTGGTTATTAGCTGCAGGTACCCTGACCCTAGCATTAATGTTATTGCCTTGGGCTTTTGCCTCTGAACGAATAGGCCGACGCAAAGTACTGCTAATTAGTTTGTTTTTATTACCTGCCATTGGTTTAACTTCATTATTGACTGACAGTTTATTATTACTGATCATTAGCCGCGCTTTAATGGGCATGGCGCTGGCTGGGTTTACCGCCGTCGCGGTTGCTTATATGGCAGAGGAGTTTTCAGCAAAAGCTTTTAGTCATGGCATTGGTGCGTATATCAGTGCCAATTCTCTGGGTGGTATTTCAGGGCGTTTATTTGGCGGCATGCTCACGGACTATTTCGATTGGCAAACGGCGGTAGCTTGTATAGCGCTGTTAAGTTTAATTGGTGCGGTGGTGGTTGCTTGGGTATTACCTCAACCTAATCAGCAAAATACAGTACAAAGCAGTCCTTTATCTCAATACCACCATATTATTATTGAACATTTAAAGAATAAAAAAATCTATTTTGCAATGTTAATTGGTGGTGTAAATTTTGCCATTTTTATTAATTTATATACGGTCACAGGATTTCGCTTAGTCAGTGAGCCTTATGCGATGCCTGTTAGTATCGCGGCAATGATTTTCTTATGCTACTTATCGGGAACGGTTAGCTCTCGCCTAGTGGGAATATGGTGCCAACGATTTAGCCCGATTACAGGCATGTTGGCTGGCGCAATAATGGGATTATTAGGCATGATAGTCGCTAGCAACAATTCCTTAATAGTCATTTTCATTGGTTTAAATTTATTAAGCTTTGGGGCTTTCTTCACCCACTCTTTAGCTTATGGTTGGGTTAGCCAACAGGCAAAAAAATCTAAAGCAACAGCCACCGCATTATACCTAGTTCATTATTATGTTTGTGGCAGCTTGGGCGGTTTCTATTTAATTTACTGTTGGCAACATGGGGGATGGACGCAGGTGATGATCGGTGCAGGGTTATTATACGCAGTCGTATTTTGGTTATGCTGGCGTTTAGGTCATTATGTACATGACAAAAAAGAGCACACCTTGCAGGCGGCACAGTAACTTATAGATCTAAAGGAGAGAAATACTGCTGACTAAACACCGTTGACTTAATTGATATTACGCAGCTATCGTTGTTAAGCTTATCTATTTATTAACTTCTCTGCTTAGGCTCTCTACTTAGGTTATCCACTTAGACTCTGTGTTGATGTTATTCATTGATGTTATTCATTAAAGTTATCTAAGGTAATGATAGGTAGCGCACCATAGGCGACTTCTTGGTAAGGATGTGCCTTGATTAATGCGCTTAGTGCTGCTTTAAGTTGATTTTGTTTACACACCATTTCAACTCTGTATTCGTTTAATTTGGTTAACTGTTCTGGTTGCCCAATATGTGGAGTCGCATTTTCTGATGGTTTAAATTGCCCTTGCCCTAATATTTGCCAGGCACATTGTTGATATTCGCCAACCTCGCCTGCTCCCGCATCAAACATCGCTTTTTTCACTAAATCGAGTGCGTTTTCAGGTACATAAAAATAAATTTGATACAGCATACACGTCCTATACTTTTACGTTAGCGTGTTGAGAACTTGCTCGCTTAGCAATGAAAAACAGTCCCCAGCAAGGTAAACAAAGGATCATCGTCGAGAAAATATCAAACCATGAATGGTAATGTAAAGCGGTCATCAACCACCCATAGATGAAGACACTGATAAATGCATAAAATCCAACGCTAAAACTAAAACTTAATAGCGCACAGACTATCACCATTACCACGGCGGTATGTGAGCTAAAGTTAGCCCCCATTGCTAACCACCAGCCAAAATGAAACTCTATGAAAGCAAAACCATACACAGCCAAATAAGCAACGATAAAACATAACGCTAAATTTTTACTCATCTTTGCTCTTAAATAATACACACAAAATAGCGCTAACAGAGGTGAATACAAATCGGCAATAATCGCTAACATATTAAACTATCTCTAGTGTCCTGTTGCTGTGTTTTAATGATAGAGCTGAGATTCACTTTAGCGCTCAGGCTTTACTTTAGTACTCGGCTTTAGCTTTAGAATAATCAACAGTATGATCGCAATTACCCTGTTGTTCACAATCATTAACACCGTCATGGTCAAGATCCCAGCTTTCATGGACCGCGGTAATACGTCTAAAGGTCGCATTCTTATCATCCTTCGGATCTAATGCCACCAGCTGTAATGTCATTTCATTTTGTTGTGTTGGGTATTGTGCTGCCGTTTGATCTGGGCCTAGACTTTTAAAGTTAACCTGGATTGAGCCTTCTTGTACAAATACATTATTTTTCACCACGCTACTTTCTTTTAATTCAATTTCTTCTTCTCGAATGCGGTTCCCCAATAACGCAGAACTTAGGTGTTTGGCTTGCTGGCTAGTAAAATCATAAGAAAAAAGTCCAACATAAACAAACACACTATTCCCAGCAGTATTGATAATAAAAGGCGCTGCAAAATAAGTGAGGTCTTTGGTGTGCTTATCTAACAATGTTAATTTGCTGATATTGAGGTAAACAGACCCACGATCATAAACGGCCTCATTACCGTCGCTAGCCGCTTTTACTAAAGTTTCATAATGACCACGAAAATAAACGTAATCCTCTATTTGTTCGACCTTATCCAAGCTTACTAAGCGTTCACTATCAGGGTAAACAATAGCAACCGGATGAGGTTTAGATAAAGATTGAAATATCACCTGTTGTGTTGGGGTTTTACACACAGCTTCCTGTGCGTCCCATAATCCATCAATGTTGGCACAGGCTTCCGGAGTGTTAGCGCGATTTTGCAAGAAGTAAGCAACTATCACAATCAACACTAGCCCGAGTAATACTTTATTCAAGGTTGTAAACATAGTTATTCTCTAAACTTATAAGGTAAATTGATATCAGACAACACGCGCAAAAAGTCACCGGTTATTGGCGCATGCACCTCAATTTTTTGCTCTGTTTTAGGGTGAGTAAAACTTAAGTATGCAGCATGTAATAATAAACGATGAATAGCAAAGTTCTCTCTGAACATAGTATTGTGTTTACCATCACCATGTGAGGTATCACCAACAATAGGGTGACGTAAATGCTTCATATGTCGGCGTAATTGATGTTTACGTCCGGTTTTAGGTATTAGCTCCATCAATGAATAACGAGAAGCTGGATAAGGCCCAACAGCAATTGGGATTTCAGTTTTAGCTAAACAACGGTATTCAGTAACTGCCTCCTGAGGAGGTTTGGTCATATCGGCTTTTTTATCTGCTATTTTATCGTACTGATATTTTAGAGGATAATCTAAAATCCCTTGGTCGAGATGACCTCGAACCACGGCAAGATAGTTTTTTTCAGTGGTTTGGTCTATAAACTGCTGCATTAAATGCCTTGCACTGTCTTTGTCTAATACAAATAACAATACACCTGAGGTCGGCCTGTCTAAACGATGTACTGGATAAACGTGCTGACCAATTTGGTCACGTAACTTTTGTACCGCAAACTCGGTGGCGTGAGTATCTAACCAACTACGATGGACCAGTAAACCTGAGGGTTTATTAATCGCAACGACATAATCATCTTGGTATAAAATTTCTAACTCAGGTGTACTGCTTTGCACACTAATATCTTGTTGCTCAGCAACCGTTGCTAACATCCCTTCTATATCATCTAGGTTGTCTAGATGGTCAAAACTTTCTGCTTGATTAACGTTATCTAGGCCTTCAATGCCTGCTGGTATTGTTTGTTGCGTCATATTATTCACTTACTAATAAATCGATTTTCGATAATAATTTAAAAATGGCTACTTCGTTAGGTAAAACCTGTGCCGCCATCGGCGCGATACATAGTGTCGATGGTAACATTGAGGGTTGCTTTAGCATCTGTTTAAAACGCACTAAAAAAATAAACTGTAGCCATTGTGGAAAGGTTAAAGTATCAATTGCAAAAGGTTGAACACTGGCTAATTTTTCTTGACTGGGCGCTTCATCTTGCCAGTATCCCCGGTGCTTTAACAGGAGAATGAGTTGTTCTAATAAGTCCAACAGTTGTTGCGATTTTAGTAGTGCAGACGTTACAGGTAGTGATTGATTCAATGTATTTGCAGTTGACATGTTTTAGGCGCCTATATAATAAGCGGCTAATATACCCGTGATACCTCAAGATGCAAAGTCAGCACGAAAATTAACACCCACTCTACCCTCCAACCAGATGAATATCATTCCCGCAACTGTTTACGCCATGTTGTAGTTCCTTCTTACTCTTTATCTAATTGATAATTAATGCTGCATCTTTCACTCTTATTTAAAATGATTAATGTTTTATATAAAAAAGATAATAGCCTATTTTGTGATCAAGTAGATTCTTTTAAAATCAAAACAACTAAAAACCCATAATTGTTGACAATCTAGTTGATAATCATATTTAAAAGGTTAGTATTTGTTCATAAAGCACAAATAGTGTCAACAATAAGAAGAGTTATGATAGAAAACAAAGACCCAATAAAATCAGATAATTTAACGGCTCGCTTGATAGAAGCGATCGTTAATGGCGAGTACCCGCCGGGCAGTAAAATATCTGAACCTGAATTAGCACGTGTCTTTGACGTGAGCCGAGGCCCTTTACGTGAAGCAATGATGCGCGTTGAATCATTAAACCTAGTAGAGCGCGTTCCCCATGTAGGAGCACGTGTTGTCACTCTAAGTTTAGAGAAATTAGTAGAAATTTATGCAGTACGTGAAGCATTAGAAGGGATGGCGGCAAATTTAGCCTGTAAATATATTACCGATTCAGAAATAGAAGTATTAGAAGCATTATTAAACCGCCACCAATCACATATAGAAGAAGTTGATGGCGCGTCGTATTTTTATCAACAGGGTGATTTTGACTTTCATTATCTGATCATTCAAGCCAGTAAAAACCACCAATTGATTGCATTGTTATGCGACCAGCTTTATCACTTAGTGCGAATGTATCGTTACCAATCCCCTCGTTCACACGCTCGCCCAGAAAAAGCCTTATATGAACATTTTGCTATTTTGAACGCTATTAAAGCACGCGATCCGGAATTAGCAGAAATGTTGATGCGCAGACATATCAAGAACAGCCGACTATTAATTGAAAACGAATTGTTAGAGGAGTAACACCATGAGTCCAGGTAAAAAATTTAGACAAGCCATTAATAATAATAAACCACTGCAAATAGTGGGCACTATTAATCCTTATTGCGCAATGATGGCAGAGCAATTGGGTCATCAAGCTATTTACCTTTCTGGTGGTGGTGTCGCTAATGCATCGTATGGTTTACCTGATTTAGGCATGACCTCTTTAAACGATGTAATTGCAGACGTTCAACGTATTACATCTGCCTCTAACTTACCGTTATTAGTAGATATTGATACAGGTTGGGGTGGTGCATTTAATATTGCAAAAACCATTCGTGATATGGAAAAAGCAGGAGCAGCAGCGGTTCACCTTGAAGATCAAGTGGCACAAAAGCGCTGTGGTCATCGCCCAAATAAAGAAATTGTTTCAACGCAGGAGATGGTCGATCGCATTAAGTCAGCAGTTGATGCTCGCACTGATAAAGACTTTTTTATTATGGCCCGTACCGATGCTTTTGCTCAAGAAGGGTTAGAAGCGGCGATCGCACGTGCACAAGCTTATGCCGCAGCGGGTGCAGATGGAATTTTTGCAGAAGCAATAAAAACAGAAGCACATTATCGCGCATTTTCTGAAGCATTAGACGTACCTATTCTAGCGAATATCACTGAATTTGGTGAAACCGAATTATGGAACAAAAAACAGCTTGGTGAATGGGGTTGTGCAATGGTGCTGTATCCACTTTCAGCTTTTAGAGCAATGAATAAAGCCGCTGAACTAGTTTATAAAACGCTGCTCGCTGACGGTGACCAAAAAGCCGTTATCGATACCATGCAAACACGTATGGAGCTTTATGATTACTTAGGTTATCACGACTATGAGCAGAAGTTAGATGCCCTCTTTTCAAGTGAAAAGAAGTAACAAGTATTAGTTAATAATTAACAGTTAATAAGTAATAGTTAATCAGTAACAAGTGAGTTTTTAGTGACGCAATAAGTAAATGACCAACAACGATTAAGGAAGATAAGATGAGTGATAAAAATATTGGCGGTGCAGGATTACGTGGACAAAGCGCTGGTGAGACAAAGTTATGTACAGTCGGACAGTCTGGAAGCGGTTTAACTTATTGCGGTTATGATGTTGCAGATCTTGCTGAAAATGCAACATTTGAAGAAGTTGCTTACCTGTTATTTAATGGCGAATTGCCTACCCAACAACAACTCGATGCTTATAAAAAAGAGCTATTCGCGTTACGTGATTTACCACCCGCTTTAAAAGCAGTATTAAAGCTTATTCCTGCTGATGCACACCCAATGGATGTGATGAGAACAGGTTGTTCATTTTTAGGCAACTTAGAGCCTGAACAAGATTTTTCTCAACAAACACACGCGGCAAACCGTCTATTAGCCGCGTTCCCTGCGATCATGTGTTTTTGGTATAGATACTCACATGAGGGCGTTGAAATAGACTGTGTCACAGACCAAAACAGTCTCGGTGGTCACTTTCTAAAATTATTGAATGGCAAAACGGCCTCAGAGCAACATCAGCGAGTCATGGACGTTTCCCTTATTTTATATGCAGAGCATGAGTTTAATGCGTCAACTTTTGCCGCGCGTGTCTGTGCATCAACACTCTCTGATTTGTATTCATGTGTCACAGGTGCGATCGGCACTTTACGTGGCCCACTTCATGGTGGCGCCAATGAAGCAGCCATGGATATGATTGAAAAGTTCAATTCGCCACAGGACGCTAAAGTGAAAATGGCAGAAATGCTCGCACGCAAAGAAAAAATCATGGGCTTTGGTCATGCCGTATACAGAACCTCAGATCCACGCAACATAATTATTAAAAAATGGTCAGAAAAACTTGCTCAAGAAAATGGCGACAGCAGTTTATATGACATTTCGGTGGCCTGTGAAGAGTTTATGTGGGACAGCAAAAAGCTATTTTGTAATGCCGATTTTTTCCATGCCTCCACCTACAACTACCTCGGCATCCCAACTAAATTATTTACCCCCATTTTTGTTTGTTCACGTTTAACAGGCTGGGCCGCTCATGTGATGGAGCAACGCTCAAATAACCGTATTATTCGCCCAAGTGCTGATTATACTGGTAGCGAACCGCGCACAGTGACACCTATTGAAACGCGTGACCAAGCAACAGCGAAGTAAGGATAAAGGTTATGAACAACACTCAATACCGCAAACCATTAGCTGGCAGCACATTAGATTATTTTGATACCGAGCAAGCCGTAAATGAAATTAAAGCCGGTGCTTATCAAAAATTGCCTTATACATCGCGCGTATTAGCAGAAAATTTAGTACGTCGTTGTAACCCTAAAGGTTTACATGATGCATTGAATCAATTAATAGAGCGTAAGCAAGATTTAGACTTTCCTTGGTACCCTGCACGTGTTGTCTGTCATGATATTTTAGGGCAAACCGCACTCGTGGACCTCGCTGGTTTACGCGATGCTATTGCTGCAAAAGGCGGTGACCCTGCGAAAGTTAATCCCGTGGTGCCCACTCAACTGATTGTGGATCATTCATTAGCAGTAGAACACGCAGGTTTTGAAAAAGATGCCTTTAATAAAAACCGAGCAATTGAAGACAGACGAAATGAAGACCGTTTTCATTTTATTAACTGGACCAAAAAAGCCTTCGAAAATATTGATGTGATCCAACCAGGTAACGGCATCATGCATCAAATTAACTTAGAAAAAATGTCTCCTGTGATTCAAAGCCGAGATGGTGTCGCTTTTCCTGACACTTTAGTTGGTACTGACAGCCACACACCACATGTTGATGCACTGGGTGTGATTGCCGTGGGTGTCGGAGGTTTAGAAGCAGAAAGTGTTATGCTAGGCCGCCCTTCTTATATGCGTTTACCTAATATTGTCGGTGTTAATTTATTTGGTAAACGCCAAGAAGGTATTACCGCGACAGATATCGTTTTAGCCATCACCGAATTCTTACGCCAACAAAAAGTAGTGTCCTGTTATTTAGAGTTTTTTGGCGAAGGAGCCGCAGATTTAACCTTAGGTGATCGCGCTACTATCTCTAATATGACGCCTGAATTTGGTGCCTCTGCAGGCATGTTTTATATTGACCAAAAGACTATCGATTATTTACGCCTCACAGGGCGAGATGAAAAACAGGTGCAATTAGTTGAAAACTACGCAAAACAAACTGGCCTGTGGGCTGACGCCTTAAAAGACGTTGAATATGAGCGTGTATTACGCTTTGATTTATCTGCCGTGGGACGCAATATCGCGGGCCCATCTAATCCTCATCGCCGCGTTGCAACGGCCGACCTTGCTAACAAAGGCATTTCAGGAATAGTAGAAAATGAAAGTGGAAAAATGCCCGATGGCGCTTGTATTATTGCAGCAATTACCAGTTGTACCAATACCTCCAACCCGCGTAATGTCATTGCCGCTGCGTTATTAGCAAGAAATGCCAATAAGCTGGGATTAACCCGTAAACCTTGGGTTAAAACATCCTTAGCGCCGGGCTCAAAAGCAGTACAATTATACCTTGAAGAAGCTAACTTATTAACGGAACTAGAACAACTTGGTTTTGGTATCGTGGGGTTTGCTTGTACTACCTGTAACGGTATGAGCGGTGCATTAGACCCGAAAATACAACAAGAAATCATTGACCGAGATCTTTATAGTACCGCAGTACTTTCTGGTAATCGTAACTTTGATGGCCGTATTCATCCCTATGCAAAACAAGCTTTCATCGCATCGCCGCCTCTTGTAGTGGCTTATGCTATTGCAGGCACAATACGTTTTGATATTGAGAAAGATGCGCTAGGCGTTGATGCTCAAGGCAATAACATCACTTTAAAAGATATTTGGCCAAGCGATGCCGAAATTGATCAAGTGATTAAAGAAAGCGTTAAACCTGAACAGTTTAGAGCCGTTTATGAGCCGATGTTTGATATCAAGGTTGATTATGGTAATGACGTTGCCGCTATTAACCCACTTTATGACTGGCGACCACAAAGTACTTATATTCGTCGACCTCCTTATTGGGAAGGTGCCTTAGCAGGTGCTCGTGCATTAAAAAGCATGCGTCCACTCGCAGTGCTTGGCGATAACATCACCACGGATCACTTATCACCTTCTAATGCCATTATGTTAGACAGTGCAGCTGGCGCTTACCTCGATAAAATGGGACTACCTGAGGTTGATTTTAACTCCTATGCCACTCACCGAGGTGATCACTTAACGGCACAACGTGCAACCTTCGCTAACCCTAAGTTATTTAATGAAATGGTCACTAAAGATGGTGAAGTCACACAAGGGTCATTAGCACGCGTGGAACCAGAAGGTGAAGTTAAACGAATGTGGGAAGCCATTGAAACCTACATGCAACGTAAACAACCTTTGATCATTGTTGCTGGCGCAGATTATGGACAAGGTTCTTCGCGTGATTGGGCAGCCAAAGGGGTCCGCCTAGCCGGAGTTGAAGTCATTGTAGCAGAGGGCTTTGAACGTATTCATCGCACCAACTTGGTAGGTATGGGAGTGTTACCGGTAGAGTTTATTAATAATGAAAACCGCCACAGTTATGCGATAGATGGCACAGAGACCTTTGATGTGATTGGCGATCGTAGTCCCGGTGCTGAACTGACTTTAGTGATCAATCGAGTGAATGGAGACGTTGTTAATGCCCCAGTAAAATGCCGTCTTGATACCGCTGAAGAAGTGTCGATTTATGATGCAGGAGGTATTTTACAACGTTTTGCAGAGGATTTCCTTCAATCATCACAAGGAACGGAGCATGAGTAACTCTCCATCAACTAACGCGACTGCGTTTCAACCACAGCTAAAAATACCCGCTACTTATATGCGTGGAGGTACTAGTAAGGGGCTATTTTTTAATATTCATGACCTCCCTAAAGCGGCGCAACAAGCAGGTGAAAGTCGCGATAACCTGTTGTTACGTATTATCGGTAGCCCTGATCCTTACGGTAAACAAACCGATGGCTTGGGCGGAGGCACTTCAAGTACCAGTAAAACAGTGATCCTTTCTGAAAGCGACAAAGAAGATCACGATGTAGATTATCTATTTGGTCAAGTTTCTATTGATAAAGCCTTTATTGATTGGAGTGGCAATTGTGGCAATTTATCCGCTGCTGTCGGTGCTTTTGCCATTGCAGCCGGTCTTATTGACGCATCGCGTATTCCCTATAATGGATTTGCAGTGGTGCGTATTTGGCAAGTGAATATTAGTAAAACCATTATTGCTCATATCCCTATCTGTAATGGACAAGTACAAGAGATTGGTGATTTTGAATTAGATGGTGTGACCTTCCCTGCTGCAGAAATTAAAGTAGAGTTTGTCGCCCCTTCGGACGCAAGCAATGCAATGTTTCCAACGTCAAATGTTGTTGATCAATTACATGTCCCTGACATTGGTACTTTTAAGGCGACCATGATTAACGCCGGCATTGCGACCGTATTTTTAGATGCGCAAGCGTTAGGCTACCTTGGTACAGAAGGACAAGAAGCGATTAACTCAGATCTAGCTGCATTACAAAAGTTTGAAACAATCCGTGCCTATGCAGCTTTAAAAATGGGACTCATTGATGACCTAGCACAAGCAGCTTCACGCCAACATACACCTAAAATAGCCTTTGTCAGCCCAGCTCAAGACTACACGGCCTCAAGTGGTAAAAGCATCAATAAAGCGCAGATAGACCTTAATGTCCGTGCGTTATCAATGGGTAAGTTACACCATGCAATGATGGGCACCGCTGCGGTAGCTATTGGCACTGCTGCAGCGATTCCAGGCACGCTAGTCAATATAGCAGCTGGCGGAGGTGAACATCAATCAATCACTTTTGGACATCCATCCGGCACCTTAAAAGTCGGTGCAAAAGCGATTCAGCAACAAGGACAATGGATTGTTGAAAAAGCAACCATGAGCCGAAGCGCACGTATATTAATGGAAGGTTGGGTAAGAGTGCCTGCATCAACGATATAAAAGGCGCTTTAGCATCAATCCGCAGCCAGCCATTAACAATAATGGCTAGCATGCAATGGAAACGTATCAACAGAAAATTAGGCCAGATAAGAGAGGTCGTTATCATCATTATCAGGTGTTAATGGCTATTGCGAGGTTAATTTATAGCGATGAGAAGTTATTAATAATAGCGCAATCACAACGCCTCTTTATCATGATTAATTAAAAGGAAGATAATTATGTCTGCATATCAAAAAGAATTTGAGCAAGCTAAAAACAACCCAGAGAAATTTTGGGAAGAGCAAGCAAAAGCAATTGAGTGGTATAAATTCCCAAAAAGCATCTTACAAAAAGATGAAAACGGCATAGACCGTTGGTATGCAGATGGTCAATTAAATACCTGTTTTCTCGCCTTAGATTATCACGTTATCAATGGCCGAGCCGAGCAAACAGCGCTTATCTATGACTCCCCTGTCACAGGGAAAAAACAACATTACACTTACCAAGCGTTGACCGATCAAGTTGCACGCACAGCAGGTATGCTTGCTGACATGGGGGTTAGTAAAGGTGATCGTGTGATCATTTATATGCCGATGATACCTGAAGCCGTAATGGCCATGTTAGCCTGCGCACGCTTAGGCGCTATACATTCAGTGGTCTTTGGTGGTTTTGCTGCCAATGAACTCGCGATTAGGCTCGAAGATGCAGAGCCAAAAGTGATTATGACCGCGTCCTGTGGAATCGAAGTACAAAAAATTATTCCTTATATGCCAATGGTCAATAAAGCGATCATGGACAGCCGCTGGAAACCTGAAAAAGTGATTGTATTGCAGCGAGAACAATGCCCAGCTGAACTTAACAGCAGCCCAGGAGTAGAAGATCGTGATTTAGATTGGTCGTTACAATTAGAAAAATCCACGGCACATGATTGCGTGCCCGTGAATGCAAATGATCCGCTTTATGTATTATATACCTCCGGTACAACGGGAAAACCGAAAGGCGTGGTACGTGAAAATGGCGGGCATGCTGTCTCAATGAAATACAGTATGTCGACAATTTATAACGCAAAACCGGGCGACGTATTTTGGGCGGCCTCAGATGTGGGTTGGGTAGTAGGACACTCCTATATCGTTTACGCTCCGCTTATTCACGGCTGCACCACTATATTGTATGAAGGAAAACCGGTCAGAACACCTGACCCAGCGGCTTTCTGGCGAGTGTGTGAAGAACACCATGTTAATATTTTATTTTCTGCTCCAACAGCCTTTAGAGCGATTAAAAAAGAAGATCCTGAGGGCGAATTAATTAAGCAATATCCGATGCCTGCATTACGTACTATCTTTATGGCGGGCGAGCGCTTAGATCCTCCCACGTTAAAATGGGTTGAACAAAAAACGCAGCGACCAGTGGTCGATCATTGGTGGCAAACAGAAACGGGCTGGGCTATTTCAGGTAATCCTCTTGGTTTAGAACAATTTCCATTGAAACCAGGTTCTTCAACTAAACCAACTCCAGGTTTTGATGTACAAATTTTAGATGAACTAGGGGAGCAAGTGCCCGTTAATACACAGGGCATTATTGTGATAAAACTCCCCTTACCACCGGGTTGTTTAGCAACGGTTTGGCGTAACCATGATCGTTTCCAAAGTGGTTATTTATCACAGTTTCCTGGGTATTATGTTTCCGGTGATGGTGGTTATATTGATTCTGACGGTTACTTATTTGTGATGGGCAGGACCGATGATGTAATTAATGTGGCAGGGCATCGTTTATCTACCGGCGAGATGGAAGAAATACTGAGTGCCCATGATGATGTCGCTGAGTGTGCCGTGATTGGAGCTCATGACGAATTAAAAGGACAGATCCCTTTTGGTTTTGTGGTACTCAAAGATGGCCACTATTCAGTAGATGGCAATGTAGAAAAAGAGTTATTACAAAAAATGCGCGATGAAATAGGTGCGGTGGCAAGCTTTCGAAAAGTGGTGATTGTTAACCGCTTGCCTAAAACACGCTCAGGAAAAGTATTACGTCGAACAATTAAACAGGTTGCAGATGGAGAACAGTACGTCACGCCATCAACCATTGACGATCCAACGAGTTTGACTGAAATAGAGAATGTATTTAATCAAAATAGGAAAATTTAGATTAACACGAAGAAAAACTAAACAATAAACGCTGTAGTAGTTGCTATTATATTTATTGTTTTGAGCTTACCTTCTTTACCCTTCGTGCCTTCGTGGTTATTTAGCTTTTGATTTTAAAAGAGCATAAGCAACCACGAAGCGCACGAAAAAAAACCTAAAAGTATAGAAATTATTGTTTAGATCTAACCTTCTTTATTCTTCATGTCTTCATGGTTAATTTGCGTTTGGCTTTAAAAGTAAAAAAAACGAATATCACCATCACAAAGTGTCAGTTATTTTTACACCATTATTAGCATTTAATATAAAAATAAATTAAGACGCTTAGAATCATACACTTAAAAAATAGGAACAATAATTGCAAAGCATATTACTATTAGGGTAGAAACAAAAACCAAGGAATTAAATTATGAATAGAATCGCAAGTATGTTTGTTTTGTTATTTGCTAGCATAACCGCTAATGCTGGTATTTTATTAGACTCAGGTGACCCATTTTATGATTCTGGAAAGTGTGTAGCACAGGGTTGTAATGGTACAGGAGAGTGGTGGGCAGTATCTGCTTTTACAGCGTCTACTGATTGGACTATTACTGGTTTTAATTTTTTTGCCGTTGATACAAAATCGGTAGGTAATGCAAATTATCAATCAACAACGTGGAAAATATTTGAAGCACCAAGTACAACTGGTATCGCTAATTTAGGTACGGCAACTTATGAAGCTACAATTCAGGCATCAACATCTCAGTCTCTATTTACAGACGCATTTGGTGGGACTATTAATGTTACTTCATTTTTAATTTCAAATTTAGATATTGAATTATCTGCAGGTAATTATTTTTTAGCCCAACATCATGATTTTTCACAAGCAACGAACTTGACTATTGCTGGTACAGGAAATATTTCATCATTTTATAATACTGATTTTGCAGGAATAACTAATAAAGTGAATGATCAAATTGCACAAAAAATATTCGGTAAAGTATCGATTCCAGAGCCTGCTTTAATTGCATTATTTGGGATAGGTTTAGTTGGTTTAGGCTGGTCTCGTAAAAAAAGAGCCTAAATAAAGCTGAATTCAGTTAATAATATTCTTTTAGCCTCGTTATTTAACGGGGCTTTTTTATACCTGCTGTTCAATATGTCCTGCCTGTCGCTACTTTATCCACAAACCTAAAAAGACAATATTTATAAGACAACATCTATCAGACAATTGTAGCCTTGAATTTAAGTAATAAGCGCAACCAGTTCCAAAATAATAATTTGAAAGTGATAGCAATGTAAATTACTCTTTGTGCATGCTTTAAATTTAAACTTTGGCTGATTTAAAATCATAGCAATATCCCTAGTGTCGATAATATAAAGAACAAAATAAAAAGGAAGTAAACAATGAATGGAGCAGGAGGAAATTCTGGTGGTATTGGACATTTTTTTATTGGTTTAATCATGATGTGTGGTGGCTTTTACATGTTACTTAATGCAATCACTGTCTCATCAAATTTTGGCTTGAGTTCGCGTATTTATAGTCTACATAGTTTCGGAAGTGGCATAGGTATTACTGGCGGTACGATTATGATCCCTTTTATACTAGGGATCGGCATGATCTTTTATAATGCAAAAAACATCCTAGGCTGGTTACTCGCTATAGGCTCTATCACTGCTTTAATTTTTGGTGTTATTTCTTCAATTCGCTTTAGTTTACATAGCATGTCTTCATTTGACCTGATTGTCATTCTAGTGTTAGCGATCGGCGGTTTAGGATTATTTCTTCGTTCATTAAAGTCATTATCTTAATTTAGATCCGTTAACAATCAACCGACAACAATATGTTAAGTTGATACCTGTACCCAAGCATTTTCTCTTTAGCCAAATTAATACAAATTTCATTATGTATATGATCAATTATTGGCAAGGAAAAAATGTATCAATTTAAGACAGAAATTTTGCAAATAATTGTTCTCTTTGCAAAATTTCTAAAGCGAAAATTATCTATTTTAGCCAACAATATTGAACAACGATTTAACAGGATTGATATAATAGAGCACCTCAAAACTGCCCGATTAGGTATACACAAATGTAATCCTTTATTTGGGTGAAATGTCTGCTGGTATTGATTAACCATAATACCGGTATTGATTGTTCGGCTTTTTATTTCAAATTACTGAGAGTTAGACATAACAGGATAGAGGTCTTGTGCAGACCTGTATATAATCGCCCCACCATTAATTACTAAGATAGCCTTTTTATGAGCATGAATACACTGACTGATTTTTTAGAACAAGCCCAATGCCAATATCGAGCGTATGATTTAGGACGTATTGTGCAAAAAATTAATAACAGCGAATTCCAAAAAATAGCTAAAAATGAAATGGCCTACCCTTTCCCTATTCAACAACATGCTTTTATTGCATTAACTTTTTGGCAGGTAGCCGCTCAGAAAGAACATTTTATTTGGTTTTTAAAATTACCTTTAGATGAACAAGGTTTGATGAAGATAACCGCGCAGACAAGCTTTATTCGCATGGTAGTTGAAGCGATGGGCGAAGACCTAACTGCTGATATAAGTGATAAATTACAAGAAAGGTTAGCCAGCAACCCCTTTGTTTTTAAACCTAGTGCAGAAAAACTGGCGATTTTTAATGCCAATATAAACAGCGCATTTATTCGTCCACCTTCTTCTTTCTATGCCGCTATTCAACATTACTTTTCGGATCAATCTGATTGGCAACAATGGCAAAACTTAGGTTTACAAGGTTTTGCAGATCTTGCGGCACGTTTAAATCATGATAATAACCAGAAAAAAATAATAGATGCATTGGATTTTTTACCTGAGCAACCTCTACAAACGTTATCTTTATGCCTTGAAAACCAAACGCAAATAAGCACTGAGCTCGCGACTCATATTGCAAATCAAGCAAATAAACGTTTGCAACAAGGTCAAGAAACCACCGCTATTTTATTATTAAGAGCAATAACCAGTGCCAATGCACAAGGGATCACGAAACAGCTTTTAAATGATCAATTTTCATCACCACTCGTGCACCAAGCTGATTGGTACATCACGATAGCCGGACGTTGCTGGATGCAGTTAGAAGATGAAACCTTGTTGAACCGGTACTTTGAGGCATTAGCAAACCATCATAAAGCACTGTTTCCACAACTTTTTGCTGACTTAGTTGCTATCCCGTCATTAAGAGATAAAGTATTAAAACAATTACGTTTAACGGCCCGTTCACCCGCATTATCGGAGGCAATTGGTTTATTATTTTCTGGCCTAAAAGCTGACACTTAAAAATACTTAAGGATGATTATGTGGGATTTGTTGTTTATTCTCGGTATGGTTTTTATTGGTACCACGGTATGGAAATTACGCCAACAATCAGAGCTAGCCAAAACCTTGATCGAACAGCATTGCAATAAACTTGATTTACAGCTTCTCTCCGTCGCTCGTTCTCGGTTTAATTTCAAATTAGGCAGTGACTTTTTACAAGCTAGTTTTATTTTCGAGTTTAGTAGTGATGGCACCAATCACTACCAAGGGACATTAACCTTAAATGGTTTAGTCAAACCCCGTTTTCAACTACCCGCTTATCGTCTTGTGGACGATCAAAGTACATTATATTAAAAAGGTCATTTCATGGATCGTATTATATTAGTTGCCCAACAACTTGCTAAAGAAGGTAAAACACCTAACACCGCTTTAATTAAAGCCCGTTTACCTAAAAACATACCTTTACCTGCAATTATTCAAGGGTTAAAAATGTGGCAAGATAACCCCAACAAACAAATAGAGGCACCGACTGAGCCGGCTTTAACTGGTGCAACTATGCACTCCGTAGGTGGCAGTATCGATGAGATAATCAATAGTAAAATTGCGCAAGCAATTAACCCATTAAAACAAGAAATCAATGAGTTAACTTTACAAATTGAAGCGCTCAAAGAAAAGATTAAAAGTATCCCAACTACCGCTGTGGAAGAATAACTGTGTTCATTAAAGAATTAAGCTTTGAATGTTATCAAGATACTCAATATGCAAGCGTTGAGCGCGCCATTAACAACTACTTAGATATGTTACGTTATAATGGGCAAATCTTGGGCAGGGAATTCCCTGTCGCTATGCAAGGGGCTATATTTACAACACGATTGGTTTGCCCTGAAGAACAAAGCTTAAGTACACGTTTTAATAGCCCACAAGTTAACCATGCGTTGTCAGGACTAACCAAAGCAGGTCTACTTTCACCTAAAATAAAAACCATTGCAGAAGATTTAAATTCACAGCAATGCGCAACTAATTTTACGCCAAGTTGGCAGATTCTTTATACGACTTTTTTAGATACCTGCTCACCTATTCGCTGCGGTGAAACATTAGCCCCTATTCCGCTTTACCGTACACCAGAGGAAATTAGTAATGGAGACCGTAAAAGCGCAATAAAATGGCAAGAAGAATGGGTTAACTTAGACGAGTTGCAGATGAATGGTTCTGCCGTTTCAAGTGCCGCCTTAAAAGAGTTAGGTGATGTCAGCAGTAAATTTTTTCACCGTGGCAGTAATTTATGCAAACGTATTCAATATATAACTAAAGTGCCTACTTATTATTACTTGTACCGTGTTGCAGGCCAATCCTTACAACAAGAGCAAGACCGACTTTGCCCTAGCTGTAACGGAGAATGGCGATTAAAAACACCACTGTTTGATATTTTTGATTTTAAATGCGATCAATGCCAGTTAGTATCTAATCTATCTTGGGATTTCAAAAAATAGGAAATGAATATGTTAAAAAAATTAAAGTTAGTGGCAATGGTATTATTGCTACTTGTGATTGGCTTCTTTGTACTAAGGGGTTGCTCGCAAGATGAAGTAGGCGATGTCAGCTTAGGCTTATTCACCACTCAAGATATTAAACTCAATATATTAAAAGATCCGTTGGTGTCAGGTGTCACCTGTCATATTGCGTCAATCGAAGCAGATTTAAGCTTTTCAGACCCAAGTGATAGTGCGATTTCATGCCGTCAAACAGGTGAAATTACATCAGCAATGATAGCTAAGATTGATAAAAGCAAATCTGGGGATGTGGTCTTTAAAAAATCAAAAAGTATTTTCTTTAAAAACATGAAGATACGTCGTATTTTTGATACTGAAAACCAAACCTTAATGTATGTTTCATACTCGACTAAAGAAACGTCAGGTAGTTTTAAACATAGTCTTTCAACTGTGCCACTATGGGGTACAGATGCTTACCAAGAGCAAAAACAAGTGACAGAAAACGTAACAACAGAATAATAATTATCATGTCATAAAAGGCATATTGAGCATCGTTTTATGGATATAAAAAAACCTCGATCAGTGACAACTCATCGAGGTTTTTTATTGGATTTTAGTAAAACTTGTATTGCCTAATTCTATTGCGTCACGTCTACTGTTTAACTTTTACAGTTTATTGAGAGTTTTACAGTTTATTTAGAGTTCTACAATTTATTGATAGTTCTCTTTGTTAGACACCTGACATCTATAACGTATGTATCAGTCAAACACGAATGCGATTCAATATGCTTCCATTGATCAATTTACCAAGCTTAAGGGGTCTCATAAGCAATTAAGAGAGATTAGGCTCTAATATCGCTAACATTGCTTCAATATGATCATCACGATCATTTAGCGCGGCAATATAACGATACTTTTCACCACCAGCCTCTTCAAATATTTCTCTATTTTCAGATTCGATCTCTTCTAATGTTTCTAAGCAATCAGCACTAAAAGCAGGACTAATAATAGCAATATCTTTAATGCCTTGTTCAGGCAATCCTTTCAATGTTTCGTCGGTGTAAGGTTTTAACCACTCAGCTTTGCCGAAACGACTTTGGAAAGTACTAATAACATTGTCTTTATCTAATTGCAGATCTTTATCTAAATTTAGTTTTTCAACAACTAAACGGGTCGTTTGTAAACATAAACAATGATAAGGGTCGCCATTATCTAAGAATAATTTTGGCATACCATGATAAGAAAAAACTAACTTTTGCGGCATACCATTTTTCTGTAAGTCTTCTCGAATACTATTAGCGAGAGCATCAATGTAGGTGGTATTTTTATGGTATCCATTAATAAAATGTAACTCTGGCACCCAGCGCCATTCACGTAACACATTGGCAACCGCATCAAATGTTGAGCCTGTTGTTGGGCTTGAATATTGAGGATATAAAGGTAATACAACGATCCGCGTAAAACCTTTCTCACGCAACTCCTCTAAACCCGATTGAATAGAAGGGTTACCATAACGCATACTCATAACCACTTCTGTATTTACATACCCCTGTTGTTTTAAGAGTGCACTTAATTTATCGCGTTGCAGTCGAGTAATGTGCGTTAATGGTGAGCCATTTTCAGTCCAAATACTTTTATACAGTTTTGCAGAGCGTTTCGGTCTCACGCGAAGAATAATGCCATGTAAGATCATCATCCAAATTAGACGCGGGATCTCTACAATACGTCGATCAGATAAAAATTCATTGAGGTAAGTTCGAACTGAGCTTGCTGTTGGCGCATCTGGACTGCCTAAATTAGTCAGTAAAATACCTGTCTTTTGATGAAAGCGCCCTTCATGGGGATTATCGGTAATGCCTGAAAAACGTGACACAAAAAGCTCCTTATGAGCATAAAAAATTAAAAGGTGAGTTAATACTAATAACAGTTTATAGAATATCTATTTTACTGCTTAAAAAAACTTATTGCTTGCAAATCGGTTAACGTAATCAACCTTATCTATCTCTTTACACATATATCTATGTTAAATAACCTTTCAACAAACAGTTATTACTTAGATAAATTGTTTCGAGAATTTACCTTGAACGACACAAAACGAATGGAACAGTATCAACTAAAGATTTTACATATGAATGTTTAATAATATTACACCCCCATTATCCAGCACTCAGGTTAAATAACGAAACAACGGCTATTTTAGATCACTATTGCGCTGGATTTGTCATGATACTTGTAAATAAACGTCATAACTATCGTAACTATCGTAACTATCGTAACTATCTTAACTACGAGTTCAAACTAGTCTGCATCCATTTTTACAATAAAGGCTATAACGGCATCCACTTTAATTTCTCGATTTAGTCATTTGAGGTTTATGATTTGAAATTGATAACTTTGAAATTGATAACTTTGAAATTTATGATTTACAGAATTATAGTTTTGATATTTTAAATTTTATTGTTTTAAGAATGTATTTAAATAGAAAAAGTCACGTTATTTTTAAGGTTTGCAGATTGCCATGACATAATTCACCGAGACATCTTTTGCTGAAATTGACCAGCGCCATAAAATAAGATTAAACACAAAACCACTTTTATCGACAAGCTTTAACCCAGATGTTTTTATTAAATGATGAAGCTCATTTGGTTTAATAAACTTATGCCATTGATGTGTACCGATAGGTAACCAACGCATCACCCTTTCCGCTCCAATAATAGCGACTAAATAGCTTTTAGGAGACCGGTTGATAGTAGAGCATAACATCAGTCCATCTTTATTAAGCAATGCTTCACAGGCATTAAGAAGCGCTTGCGGAGAGGCGACATGTTCAATGACTTCCATATTAAGGATCACATCAAACAACTCACCTTCATCAACTAATGCTTCAGCCATGGTATTACGGTAGTCTATTGTTAATTCTGATTGCTTAGCGTGAATTTGTGCCACAGGTATATTTTTTGGCGCAGCATCCGCACCGACCACTTCAGCGCCTAAACGAGCCATTGGTTCGCTTAACAATCCTCCGCCACAGCCAATATCTAATAACCGCAACCCTTTAAAGGGTGATGGCTTATTAAGATCTCGATTAAAATGAGCGGCTATCTGTTCAGTTATATAGCGCAACCGAGTAGGATTTAACATATGCAGAGGCTTAAACTTGCCTTGTTCATCCCACCACTCTTCAGCCATTGCTTCAAATTTAGCCACTTCCAATGCATCAACTGTATTGGTAGATGTTAACTGACTCATGTTATCTCCTGTTTTCATGTAAAAGTGATATGGAAAAATGCTATCGAAAAGTGGTTTTGAAACATGTAATCACAAAGGCTTCAGCATTAGTTCTCTACTGCAAATTGAAGAATGGTTTAATCGGTAGATTTATACTTCATCTAAGTGATTACAGCGCTTAGAAGCTGTCTTTATCGTCTAACATATTAGATATTTTTTTAAAAAATGCTTTCTGTGTATCTTCATCATCATAATCCATATCAAAAGCCCCATGGAATAATAAAGTCACCGTCAAATCTTTAAATGATAACCAGCATGTGTAACCATCAAAATCCTGAGATGCTTTTACACCTGATAGTTCATACACCCCATCGGTCTTTTTTCCCTTAGTAGTCACTAGATCAAAAGCCTGTAGTAAGTCTCGTTTTTTTAATTTATCTACGTCCATAACTTGTGCCCCTATAGTTATTCAATACCGACATTATTTAGTTAAGCGATAAAGGCCTTAAAATCAGTAAGTTTATTAACTTTTCTAGCCTTATCTAACTAACATAATAAACATATTTGAGTTAATACCAATCACACTAATTAACTGAGCTATTTTACTTATTAAAATAACTTATTTATTCGTTATAAATTTCGTAAAGGGAACAACCATTTAGCTCAATTTACGCCTTAAACTAAGTCATGTTTCCTGCACAAAATTTAGATCACTTATTTAATGTAATCGGTATAATTAAGGACTATTGTAATTAATACGAATCAACAAAGAAAAAGATCAGCGAGTTAAATTGAAACTTTATAAGCAAAAAAAATGCCTCAATGATCGCTCATTAAGGCATTAGTTAAATACTATTTCATCGCCATATGAAACGATAAATCAATACTGATAGAAATTAATCTTCCGAATCGTCAACAATAATTCTTTTCTTACGACGCATTGGTGCAGCGCCCACATCGATAGACTCATGGAAAACATGTTCTTGCTTTTTAGTACTTACCTTGGCTTTTTTAGCCAATGTTTTTTTCTTATCTTCAACCACTTTTTTAGCTTTCACTATTTTCTTTTGTACTGGTTTTAAGCCTTTAAATTTCGGGTTAATACCTTCCACTTTGTCAAAACTGATTGTTTGTGCGACAAAGCTTTCTACTTTTTTAAAGTTATCCCAATCTTTAGGGCCAATAATAGAAATAGCATCACCTAATTCGCCAGCTCGGCCTGTTCTGCCAATGCGGTGTATATATTCCTCAGTGTGTTTTGGAATATCAAAGTTAAATACATGGCTAACATGGATTAAATCTAACCCACGTGATGCGATATCTGTTGTCACTAATATTTTATTTTTACCGCGTGAGAAGGTATCCATTATCTGGTTACGATTACTCTGGGTCAGGTCCCCATGTAAGGCAGCAGCAAGCATGCCTTTCTCTAATAAAATAGCACTTAAACGTTCCGTATCAGCACGTGTAGCGGTAAAGATAATTGCTTGGTCTATTTTTTCTTCTTTAAGGAAGTGAAACAATAATTTTTCTTTTTGGTTTAGGTTATCAGCCAAATAAAAGCGCTGTGTAATTTCACTATGCTGTTGATTCTCTTCACCCACTGCAATACGAATAGGGGACTTTAACAGGTGACCAGCGAATTCATTCACTTCGCCATGTCCTAAGGTTGCTGAAAACATTAACGTTTGACGTAGACGATGATTGGCAGCTTCATTGATGGCAGTTAATTGCTCCGCAAAACCTAAATCCAGCATACGATCCGCTTCATCTAAAATAAGCAGTTCTAATCCTGGTAAATGTAATAACCCTTTTTTAAGGTGGTCAACAATACGTCCTGGCGTGCCTACAATAAAGTGAGGATGTTTATCAATCGCTTTTACTTGATCATTAAAGTTTTCCCCGCCCAACACTAAGATAGACTTAATACTGGTATTAGAGACTAACAGACGTAACTGCGAGTAAACTTGTTTTGCAAGTTCACGAGTTGGTGTCAGGATCAATACACGAGGATCTCGACGAGTTAACGCACGTGTTTTTAGTACACGTTGCATCGCCGGTAATAAATAAGCTAACGTTTTACCTGAGCCCGTTTTAGATGATGCTAAAAGATCTTTCCCAGATACAGCAATCGGCACAGCTTCAGCTTGAATTTGTGTTGTTTCAGTAAAACCTAAATGTGAAACAGAAGTGATCAAACGCTGATCAATGGGTAAATCTTTAATTAGCAATGTATGCTCCAAGGAAGTAAAAATAGAAAATAAGTGCGTAGTATAACGATTAAGCGGAAAAACAAGAAATGAAGTTTGTAATAGCGGGTAAAAAAATGCATTAATTTAAGGATTAAATAAAAAAAGGAACAAGCAAACGCTTATTCCTCTCTTAAATTGGGATAATATAATCTAATAAGGTAAATTGGATAGAATTACTGACCCATTACACTGAGCCCTACTATCCTTGCACGGCGAAATAGTTAGATTGCACTTAAACCCATTTCAAAAATAAGTTTTTCAGCAGTACATTCAAACTGTAGTGAGACTTTGCTTTCAACACTGTCATTAGTTTGTTGAAAATCCACATCTACTTTTACTGTTGCAAAACGTGCTTTTGCCGCTTTAATATATTTATCTGCTAATTGCTCAACACTGGCTTGATCTGGTCCGCTAAAAGGTAATACAAGTAGTGTGTCATTTTCTGCTATAACACTACCTAGCTCAACAATAGTACCGCATGCTTCGCATACATCGTTTTCTTGAGTTTGGATATTTTCAGACATATTTACCTCTGTGTTTATTATACAAGTGGTCAGATTGTAGCTCGCTTTAAACAAAAAAGGCGACATATAAAATGTCGCCTTTTACCTTTTAATGATTTACATCATTAAGCTGCAGGAAATTTTTCTAATTTCCAAATTTTGCTTGCATAATCTTCAATTGAGCGGTCAGAGTTAAATTTACCCATTGCACCTGCATTCAGAATAGCCTTTTCAGCCCAAGCTGACTGATCACGATAAAGTGTATCGATATCTTGGTGAGCAGCAACATAAGATGCGTAATCAGCAAGACATAAATATTCATCACCCCATTCCAATAAACTACGTTTAATATCAGATAATAAGCCAGCATGACCCGGTGTAAAGAAGTCAGTATCTAACCAATCAAGTACCGCTTTTAGCTCTGGATTTTTGTAATAGTAATCATATGGATTATATCCACTTGCTTTTAATGCTTTCACTTCATCAACACTTAAACCGAAGATAAACATATGTTCAGCGCCAATTTCTTCAGCCATCTCAATGTTTGCACCATCCATCGTACCGACAGTTAATGCACCATTTAATGAGAACTTCATATTACCTGTACCCGATGCTTCTAGACCAGCTGTAGATATTTGCTCAGACACATCCGCCGCAGGGAACATTTTTTCAGCCAATGAGATACGGTAGTTTGGTAAGAAGACAACTTTTAATTTGCCTTTAATACGTTCATCGTTATTCACTTTGTCTGCAATTTTGTTCAATGCAAAAATGATTTCTTTGGCCATGTGGTAACCCGGAGCCGCTTTTGCTCCAAATAGGAATACACGTGGCACCATGTCGTAATCTGAGTTTTCAAGTAAACGTCTGTATAGCGTTAAAATATGAATCAAGTTTAACTGCTGACGTTTGTACTCGTGTAAACGTTTGATTTGCACATCAAAAATAGCATCAACAGAGACTTCAACACCGGTTGTATCTTTAATGATTTTAGCGAGCTCTACTTTATTTTCTTTTTTAATGTCCATAAAGCGTTTTTGGAATGCAACATCTTTAGCTTTTGGAAGAATGCCTTTTAACTTATCTAAGTTAAGCACCCAGTCATCGCCAATAGTTTCATCTAATAACGTTGCTAATCCTGGGTTACAAGCTTTCAACCAACGACGTGGAGTTACACCATTTGTAACATTTACTAATTTACCAGGGAATAACTCATGGAACTCAGGGAATAGATCCGTTTTAACAAGCTCAGAATGGACCGCAGCCACACCATTTACTTTATAAGCAGTGATAACACAAAGGTTCGCCATGCGTACCATGCGTTGTTGCGACTCTTCAATGACTGATAATTTTTCTTTTTTCAGATCATCTCCAGGCCATTTTTTCTCAACAACATTCGCTAAAAATTGCGAGTTAATTTCATAAATTATCTCTAAGTGGCGCGGTAATACTTTTTCGAACAAAGCCACAGACCATTTTTCTAATGCTTCTGGTAATAAAGTATGGTTGGTGTAAGCAAATGTTTCTTGACAGATTTTCCAAGCAGAATCCCAATCTAAACGCTCTTCATCAACTAAGATGCGCATTAATTCAGGAATAGCAATCGTTGGGTGTGTATCATTTAATTGAATTGCCACTTTTTCAGGTAATAGCGATAAATCTTTATTTGCACGTTTAAAACGACGCAAGATATCTTTTACTGAACAAGCACAGAAGAAGTATTGTTGAATTAAACGTAACTCTTTACCTGCATCCGTTGAATCATTTGGATAAAGCACTTTAGAGACAGTTTCTGCTTTTGATTTTTCAACTTGTGAGTCAACATAACCACCGGCATTAAATACGTCCCAATCAAAGGCTTCATGGGCACGACTTTCCCATAAACGTAAAATATTAACCGTTTTAGCACCGTATCCGACAATTGGAATATCCCAAGGAACACCTTTTAATTTTTGTCCCGCATGCCAAACTTTACGAGAACCTTCTTTTTGATCAAACACAGTCTCTACATAACCATATAAAGGAATATGTTGAATAGATTCAGGACGACAGATTTCCCATGGGTTGCCGTACTCACGCCATGTATCAGGGCGCTCAATTTGACGACCATCTTGGAATTCTTGTTTAAATAGACCATGTTCATAATGGATACCGTAACCAATCGCAGGGTAGCCAAGTGTTGCTAGTGAATCAATAAAACAGGCAGCAAGACGGCCTAAACCACCATTACCTAATGCCATATCCGGTTCTTCATCGCATATTTCATATAGGTCTTTACCTAGCGCTTTTAACGCTTCTTCAGTAACTTGAAAAACTTGTAAATTTTGTAGGTTGTTCGATAACAAACGTCCCATTAAAAACTCAAGGGATAAGTAGTTCACTGCGCGAGTGTCTTTCTCTGAGTGAGTTTGTTGTGTTTTTGTTAGCTTCTCAAAAACTAATTCGTTGACAGCCTGACAGGTTGCATTCCACCACGCTTTATTATTTGCTTTATGTTCATCAGTCCCAAGGCCTTTATGTAGGCGGTCGATGATTGCTTGTTGCATTTCAGCACTGCTAACCGTAGGCACTGCTACAGAATCCTTTGCTGCCGTTTTTTTAGATTTTTTAGTCGCCATGTTATACCTATTAGTTAAGTGAGGATAAAGTTCTATTCCATATAAAACTCTTTATAAATGAGAATGAGAAAGTACTAATATTTAAAATAATACCTTAACGCCCCCTCTAAAGTAATACTTTAGAAAATGCTCCCCCTCAGTTTGGGTCGCAAGCTTAATGAATTCCTATTGAAGCCAAGATTCAAAATAAACATTGTGATATATATCACAAAAACCAATCATGTAAAAATAATTTTAATTTTATAATTTAGATCAAAAAACAAACAAGCAAGTCTATTTGTCTTAATATATCGTCTAAAATACAGATTAAAATTTTTAAAGAGTGGAGCAAAGTTCTGGTCAATAGCGGTAACTAATTGTTCTAGTTAAAAATAAAACAAAAAATTATTATACAGAGAGTTTAGAGAGACGATTTTTTACAGCACATAAAAAAGGCGAAGTAACAACTTCGCCCTATAATATTATTTTTTATTGTTTAAATATATTTATGTATTGGACTATAGACCTGCTTTAGCAAATGCCTGAGCCACAATTTCTTGTGCTTCTTTTTGGATCAAAGCGATATGATCTTCACCTAGAAAAGATTCAGAGTATATTTTATAAATATTTTCTGTGCCTGATGGACGCGCAGCAAACCAACCATTTTCGGTGGTCACTTTTAATCCGCCGATAGCAGCGCCATTGCCTGATGCATGCGTTAATTTAGCAGTAATTTTTTCACCCGCTAGCATTTCAGCCTCAACCATATCTGGGCTTAAGTTAGCCAGTACTTGTTTTTGCTCTGGTGACGCAGGCGCATCAAAACGTTGATAAACTGGTGCACCAAATTTTGCAGCAAACTCAGCATAGTGTTCGCCAGGATCTTTCTTAGTCACAGCAATAATTTCAGCTGCTAATAGCGCTAAAATAATACCGTCTTTATCAGTACTCCATACGGTGCCATCTTTACGTAAGAAAGAGGCTCCTGCACTTTCTTCACCACCAAATCCAAACTTACCTTCAAATAGACCATCTACAAACCATTTAAAACCAACGGGTACTTCACACATTTCACGGCCTAATTGATTAACAACACGGTCAATCATTGAGCTTGATACTAGTGTTTTACCTACAATCGCTTTATCTGACCAACCTGCTCTATGAGTAAACAAATAGTTAATAGCAACCGCAAGGTAATGATTGGGGTTTAACAGACCAGAAGATCTCGTCACAATACCGTGGCGATCATAATCAGGGTCATTAGCAATCGCTACATCAAAATGGTCTTTAAGCTTGATTAAACCAGCCATTGCATAAGGTGAAGAACAATCCATACGGATTTTGCCATCTTTATCCAATGTCATGAATGAAAAAGTAGGGTCAACACGATCGTTTACTACTTCAATATCAAGACCATAGGTTTTAGCAATCACAGGCCAATAAGCAACACCTGAACCACCTAATGTATCAACACCAATTTTAATGCCGGCTTTAGCAATTGCATCGAGGTCCAACACATTTTTTAAATCATCAACATAAGGCTGAATATAATCATATTCTTCCACTAGGTCAGATTGCATCGCTTCATCAAAATCAGCTTGTAAAATATCATCGTAATTATCGTTTAAGATTTCATTTGCACGGTCTTGGATAATTTTAGTCACGTCACTATCAGCTGGACCGCCGTTAGGTGGGTTATATTTGAAACCACCATCTTCAGGGGGATTATGCGATGGCGTAATAACGATACCATCAGCAAGAGAATCTGGGTGTGCTTTATTATATTGTAAGATCGCATGTGAAATCACAGGCGTTGGAGTGTAACCACCGCCTTTTTGTACAACAACTTTAATGCCATTTTCTACTAATACTTGTACTGCAGAAATAAAAGCAGGCTCAGATAATGCGTGTGTATCTTTACCGATAAAAACAGGACCCGTGTACCCTTTTTCTTTACGGTACTCAGCTAGGGCTTGTGTAATAGCAAGAATATGTAGCTCGGTGAATGCATATTTAAAAGAACTGCCTCGGTGCCCGGAGGTACCAAAGGCAACTTGTTGTTCTGCTACTTCAACATCAGGGAGATTGACATAGTATGCAGAGACTAATTTTGGAATATCAACTAAATCACTTGCTTGTGCAGGTTGGCCTGCGCGCGGATGAATTGCCATAAGTACCTCAGATTGTGATAAAAATAAGTAAAATTAAATTTCTTCTTTAATACGTTCAATTAAATGATGTGGGTAACCCATTGAAGCCATCATTTGCGTTAAAATGATACGCTTACGCCCGGTATTTGCGTTGGTGATCACCCAATAAGGCGTTTGCGGGATCATTCTAGGTTTGCTCGCTTTAAATTGAGCGAGTTCTTCTTCATTATCGGAGTTCAACAAATCCTGTAAATGGGTACCTAAATAGGCACGAGTCCGACCTTTGGTAGTTTCTGCCGCCTCAATAAATGCTTCTTTTTTCTCAAAATACATAGTCGTTAGCATCATCATGAACTTATGAGTTATCACCGATTCAGAAGTAAAAGCAGGATCTGTAAAGAGCTGTTGCACTCCTTGATGAAAATGTTCATTTTTTTCAGTTGAATGGTGCTCTGTTGGAATGTTTTCAGCTCTATTGTTATTGGATTGTACAAGCTGTTGTGTCGATTGGGTGCGAGTAGAAGGTTTATTTTCAACACTAGCATTTTTCTCAGGAGCGGTTGTCTGATCCCTATTATCATCGGACAATGCCAGTAAACGACGAAGAATTTGGGAGGGTGTTTCACCGAAGGCTTCAATATTATTCAAAATATATTTATATAGATCATCTTCTATTTCGATCGTTTTCATTATTTCCCCATTACCTTACTTATTTGTACTAGCTGAATAGAATACAGTAAAATCACATAACCATTAATATGGAGGTGTAAATACTTTCAGCTTTAATGCATAATTTGTTATTATTTTTAACTTTATTTATTCTCACTTAAAATGAGCTTTTATGCTACTAAATTACCAACTAAAACAAGCCGCTAAACATGAACCAGCTAATAAAAATGAGATTATTTTTATCATTCACGGTTTATTTGGTAGTTTATCTAACCTTTCCGGCTTAGCAAAAGAGTTGCAAGCTAATTTTGATGTTATTTTAGTAGACGTTCGTAATCACGGACAAAGTCCACGTAGTCGAAGCATGACTTACCCTGAAATGGCAGAAGATATTTTTGAACTAGCTGATTCGTTAGGTATCGAAAGATTTTCACTCGTTGGACATTCCATGGGCGGAAAAATCGCAATGACTTGTGCCCTATTGCAACCACAACGTATTAAAAACTTAGTGGTTGCAGATATTGCACCGGTTGCTTACGGCGATCGGCACAGCGATGTATTTACTGGTTTACAATCAGTTAGCTTATTACAGGCAAAAAACCGAACAGAAGCTGAAAAAATATTAGCGGGTTATGTGGAAACACCGGAAGTAAGACAATTTTTATTAAAGTCTTATCAACGTGGTGATGATGGTTTTGACTTTGTTTATAATGCTGATAACTTACACCATAATTATCACTTGATCAGTGGATGGCCAACGATTGATGGTGAATATACAGACTCAACATTATTCATTAAAGGTGAACGCTCCGATTATATTAATGAAAAAAGTATTGAATCAGTGATGGCATTATTTCCCAATGCACGGCTTAAAATTATTAATGATACCGGCCATTGGTTACATGCAGAAAAGGCAAAGACCTTTAACCGGTTAGTCGTTAACTTTTTTGCTTAGGTGTCAGTAATAAAACAACGTCATTTGAAAGTAAGCGCGAGTAATTAAAGCCTCTGTCAGACTACACAGTGTTTTTAGACAAGGTCGAAGGTTTGGCATTTGAGTGACTATTATGTACAAAATCGCCTATTTAATTAGAATGGCCAGACATAATAGTCATCACCTTGTTACCAAACATGAATAAATGATAATAAAAATGAACCTAAAAGATTAATGGAGACTAGGCTTTTACAAACATATTTGCCTATTTTCGATAGCATCTATATGCTATATTCCCTTTTTTAAAAGAAGCTAAAATATGCTGCAAGAATATACTGAGCAAATTGAAACAATTGGTTTATATGGTTTTTACCTTTTACTTTTTTTATTCATCGGTTTAGCCATTCAAGACGTATTAAAAAAAGGTAATGTACCAAAATTTGGGCGTCAGGTTGTATGGGCAGTATTATTTTTTGGTTGCATCGGTTTCATCTCAAAAGCAATTATAGAAATTGTATGGGTTAATTCAGGTATTGGTTAAATAATTTTCTCAGTAATGATGACTAAGTAATATTACTTGGTCAGGTTGCTAGACAAGAATTATTAGGTAAGTATTGTTAGGTAACAAAATGGCAAAGGAATCATTTGATCGCATTACTAGCGATCTATTTGCAAACGAGGTACGCCGAGGCAGACCTAAAAGCAATCCTCATTCGCGTCAAGTTCAGCTAAAAATAAATAAGCAAAAACAGACGTTAAGAGATAAGCAAAACGGTTTAAAACGAATCGAATTAAAAGTAGATAGCGAATTATTTGAACAATTAAATACGCTATCTGACACACTATCAATAAGTCGTGCAGAGTTAATTAATAAACTACTACATGCACAGTTAAATCAAATAAATTAAGGTATAGAGTATGTCAAGCGTAGGTATTTTCTTTGGTAGCGATACAGGTAACACTGAAGCTGTAGCAAAAATGATACAAAAAGAATTAGGTAAGAAATTAGTTGAAGTGAAAGATATCGCTAAAAGTAGCAAGGAAGATATCGCAGAATTTAGCCTTATTTTATTTGGTATTCCTACCTGGTACTACGGTGAAGCACAATGTGATTGGGATGATTTTTTCCCAGATTTAGAAGAGATTGATTTCACTGATAAGTTAGTGGCTATTTTTGGCTGTGGCGATCAAGAAGATTATGCTGAATACTTTTTAGATGCAATGGGACAGTTAGGCGATATAGTTGAAAGTAAAGGTGCTATTATTGTTGGACATTGGTCATCTGAAAGCTATGACTTTGAAGCTTCAAAAGCTTCAATCGATGATAAAACGTTCATTGGTTTAGGGATTGATGAAGATCGTCAGCCTGAATTAACTGCATCACGTGTTAAAGCTTGGTCTGAGCAAATTTATAATGAAATGTGTTTAGCGGAATTAGCCGACTAAATCCAAATACAGCAGTTAGGAAATGACATGAGTAATGAAAATTTAGCCCTTAAAGAAGCGGGTTTAAAAGTAACATCACCACGTTTGAAAATTTTAAGCTTATTACAGCTGCCAGAGAATCAACACTTAAGTGCTGAAGATCTTTACAAGAAATTGCTTGAACAAGGCGATGAAGTAGGTGTAGCGACGGTTTACCGTGTATTAAACCAATTCGATGATGCTGGGATCGTTACTCGTCATCATTTTGAAGGTGGTAAATCAGTTTTTGAATTAACTCATCAAGAACATCATGATCATTTAGTTTGTTTAAAATGTGGTGAAGTCATTGAGTTTAATGATCCGCTTATTGAAGAGCAGCAAAAACTTATCGCAGAAAAATATGGCATTAAATTAACCAACCACAGTTTATACCTTTACGGTGAACCTGTTGATGGTGAATGTAAACATAATACTTAAACAGCTTATGCTGCTTTTGAGGCATGTACTTACAATGCTAATACGATAAAAATAGCCTGTTTAATAACGGGCTTTTTTATGTTTATTTTTTGCTTATAGCGAAGAATAGATATGAGCAGTTTAATCGCTATGGCGGTAACAATGATCGTCGCCAATAATCGCTAACAAAGTATTGTGAATGTATTGCTTGCTTTGGGTAAGGAGAAGCTAAGCTTAATGTTGCTTGAGTTCAGTTTGCTTCGTCAGATTAGTTTTGTACTACCGTATTCGAATCATCTTGAATTAATCCTACCTCTTTATAATAACGTAATGCACCAGGGTGTAATGGAGCAGATAAGTATTGAGTAACCATTGCATGCTTAGTGAGAAATTCAAAAGAAGGATGTAACTGTACAAAGTCGGTATGATTTTCAAAGACTGCTTTGACTATTTCATAGGCGATTTGATCCGGTAAATCAGTTGTGGTCACTACCGTAGCACCAACGCCAAATGTCATCGTTTTTTTAGGACTGCCGCGATACATGTTGGCAGATATTGATGCCTTATCGTAATAGCTATGTGTCGCTATCAGTTGCGATACTTTTTCCCCTTTAACATTCACTAAGTTAGTTCGACAAGCACTACTCGCTTCTTTAATCGAGCTATTAGGGTGACCAACAACATATACAATAGCATCTATTTTATTATCGCATAGCGCCTGCGCTTGTTCACTGGGTGTTAATGATGTAGCTTGTGCAAAATCAGATTCTTGCCAACCGTAAATATCTAACAGCATTTCCATGGTGCCACGTTGGCCAGAATTGGGAGCTCCTATATTAACGCGCTTACCTTTTAGCTGCTCAAAGCTGGTAATTTTAGCATCTTTCCTTGCTAACACGGTAAAGGGTTCCGAGTGCACTGAAAATAAGGATCTTAACTGAGTAAATTTTCCTTCACTTTTAAAGATAGAAGTACCGTTATAAACATGATACTGCCAGTCAGATTGCACCACGGCGATATCAAGTTTATGGTCTTTTAGTGCATTCAAGTTATAGATAGAACCCGGTGTACTTTTAATTTCACAGCGAAAACTATCGGCATCTTTTAACTGATTAACTAAAAAACAAATCGCGCCACCAGTTGGATAATAAACACCACTGATGCCACCGGTACCAATGGACACATAGTCTACCTTCGCAGTCACATTAGAATGCAGAAAGACCGTACTCAGCACTACAATAAGAGAGCGTAAAGGTAAATTTAAACTACGCATAAGATTAACGCTTGCAATCGCTAAATGGCAGTTTGAAATTACTTGCTTAAACACTTCTTTTATTTTATTCATATTTTTTTTATTAATACCTTTGAGTTACGCTTTAAGTTATACATCTCTTTTTTAGCCGCGGGTAATTGGCTAATTTCTGCAAACGCAAACCCCCTCTCTCTAAACCAATGGATACTTTGTGTTGTTAACACAAAAATCGACTCTAATCCTAATTGTCTGGCTTTACGCTCAACGTGTGCAACAAGATTATCAGCACGTGCTGCTCTACGGTATTTAGGATGGCTGACTAAACAAGCTAATTCGCCCATTTTATCATCCATAAATGGATATAAAGCCGCACAACCAATGACCATGCCATCTCGTTCTACAATCAAAAAATGCTCTATCTCATTCTCTAACAATTCTCGAGAACGTTTAACTAAAATACCTTGTTTTTCAAGTGGTTCAATTAATTGCAATAACCCCCCAATATCATCGATAGTAGCCGTACGAATTTTTTCATAACTTTCTTTTACAATCTGCGAACCAGTACCATCGCGCGTAAATAGCTCTTTTAATAATGCACCATCTTGATGATAACTAATGAGGTGGCAACGTGTTACGTCAGCTTGACAAGCTGCTACCGCAGCACGTAAAAGACGTAATGTCCCCGAAGCATGCTCTGATTCTTTTTCCATTGCATCAATATGAGCTTGAGCTTCTTCTGGTAATAACTCTGAAATCACTTCGCCATTTTCATCTAACACACCTTGATGAGAACAAAAGCCTATTAATTTATCTGCTTTCATATCAATCGCAACTTGGGTTGCAACTTCTTCCGCAAGAAGATTAAATACTTCACCCGTTACTGAATAACCAATCGGAGAAATAATCGGTATCGCGCCAGAAGAGAGTTGGGCTTTAATGCCATCAACATCAATACGGCGAACCTTACCAGCATGACAAAAATCTACACCGTCTTTGACACCAATAGGTTGAGCAGTGACAACATTGCTGATCACCGTACGAATTGCTGCGCCTTGCATCGGAGAGTTTGCTAATCCCATCGATAGCCCAGCTTGTAATTCGATTTGTACCGCACCGACAGCTTGCTTAATGAGGGTCAAACTACGATCATCAGTGATCCGGAGATCATCGTGAAATTGACTACTATGACCGTTCATATCAAGTTGCTTTTGAATTTGAGGACGTACTCCATGTACTAAAATCAACTTCACACCAAGACTGTTAAGTAACGCAATATCATTAATGATATGTTGAAAATTATCTGTTTCTAATGCTTCGCCACCAATCATTAAAACAAAGGTTTTGTGTCGATGTGCATTGATATATGGGGCTGAATTACGAAACCAATTTATCAATTGTGTTGAATTTGTTACTGCTTCCATTTGCCTACCTATTGCTCACAATAATCCACTAAACATGTAGGCCAAGTTGATCTTTCAAGTTAATTTTGTAACGAACTGCTGACAATCTATATAAGGCGAAGCTTATACAACGTGGTTATTTTGCATAAACAAGCAAAAAACAATACAAATAGTCAGTCAACGTTACCCTTTTATTTCACCACAAGATGACTTATGGTGAACAAATTTAAATACTAAAGATCAACCGCCCCTAGTATAGGGAGTCTACCAAGTACAGCTTTGTGTTGGCAAAACAATTGTTTAAACAATGTTAAATGAATGCTCTTTAGTGATTAAGTATTGCCTTTAAATGACAAACTCGTTGCTCATGCTTCTCGATCGTTACTAAATACAGGTAAAGAAAGGTGATAATAAATGGCACATAAACGTAATGATAAGGTACCTAACATTGCCACAGCCATAGAAAAAATAGGACCTAGCTCAATATAATCACACAGCACGTATAATGTTGCTCCCAGAATAGAAGCTGTCGCATAAATTTCTTTTTGTAATACAAAAGGTATTTGTCCACTTAATATATCCCGGATCATGCCCCCCACTACGCCTGTAATACACCCCATTACAATAGCAACCGGCCAACTAAACCCAAGCATTAACGCTTTTTGTGCTCCATTAATAGTAAAAATAGCCAAACCAAAGGCATCAAAAATGGGTAACAGATAAGCAGGAAACCGATGTATGCGGTGAAGCCATATTAGACTTAATATTGCGGTAATAATAATCACGTAAATATACATATTATCCACAATCCAAAAAACTGGGGTTGCGCCCATCATCATATCTCGCAAGGTACCGCCACCAATCCCAGTCACGCCCGCTAAGACGATAATGCCAAAGGGGTCCATACGTAACCGCGTAGCAACTAATACACCAGAAATAGCACAGGTGATCACACCAATTAGATCTGAAACATAAATAAAACTATCTAACATTTGATTAACCATTCCTTATTAGGCTTTAAGCTATATTTTGGTGTCACACTCTATAAAAATAACAGGCATTAAATGATCTCAGTTTTTGAGTTAATTCCAATACAGGGATAGCTAACTTAACCTCTGTAGTGAGCTATTTACATCTATACAGAAGCTATTTATCTTACTCAAAACTGACAAGAATACTATTTAAGTACTAAGTAGTTAATATGACAGGAGTAATAGATCATAAAATGCGTATTGGATATTACTTTTTCTCACTCATAAACAATAGAAATATAAGCACACCTTTTATTTCAGCGAATGTTAAAGATCATTCAGCGGAGTCGTAAGTGTTGTCAGCAGTGGTTTTGTCTTCACCTTGTAAGCAGTTTGCCCACCAAACGCCAACGTTTGCACCAAGTATTAATAAACAAGGAGTTAGAATTAAAGTTAATACCGTTGCAAAGGTTAATCCACCCGCAATAGCAGTAGCTAATTGTGCCCACCATTGTGTTGATGGCGCACCAAATTCAATAGTTTGATTAAAGAAGTCTAAGTTCATTTTCATTACCATTGGCATCAACCCTAAGATAGTCGTAAATGTTGTTAATAAAACTGGACGTATACGTTGTGCGCCAGTCATTAAAATCGCTTGTTTAGTTGCAACACCTTGCGCTTTTAATACGTTGTAAGTATCAATCAAAACAATATTATTGTTTACCACAATCCCAGCTAAGGCGATCACACCAATCCCTGACATGACAATGCCAAAGGCACTTTGACTAATAAACAAACCAATAAATACACCTGCAGTAGAAAAAATAACCGCACTCAAAATCAAAAAGGCTTGATAGAAGGAGTTAAATTGTAATATCAAAATTAATGCCATTGCTGCCAGAGCAACCATAAATGCATTTTTTAAAAAAGCGGCCGCTTCCTCTTCATCTTCATTTTGCCCGCGTATTTTAAGTGAAATACGAGGATCGAGCTGTAACTTAGGGAGTTGTTTTTCTAATTCAGGCAACAGTAAACTCAAGTTATAACCTGCTGCCATATCTGCACCTACTGTCATCACAATACGACTATCTACTTTTTGTATCGCTGACTTTTTAGCGACTGGGGTTAAGGCAACAAAATGGCTGACCGGTATATGACCCAACGGGGTTTGTAGGCGTAAATCAGCGAGCTTTCCTAGACTACGCTCCTGTTCTGGGTAACGCACTCGAATATCTAATTCATCATCCACATCATCGGGACGATAGGAACCAAGCATTAAACCATTAGTTAAAAACTGCACACTACTTCCTAATAATGTCGCATCTGCACCATAACGTGCGGCATCTGCTCGATTGATCTGAAACTGCCATTCCACGCCAGGCTTGGCACTGTCGTCTTCGATATTCACTAAATATGATTTTTGCAATAACGCGTCGTGAATTTTGTCTGCTGCTTGCTGTAACAATTCAGGAAAACGAGAACTAATTTCTATTTGCAAATCTTTACTTGAAGGTGGTCCTGCTTGATCTTTCTTTAGCTCGATTTCTACTCCCGGTAAATCATCAGTTCGATTTTCAATATCGTTAATAATTTGATTAGCTGCACGCCTATCTTGCCAATCCTTTAAATTAATACGCATGCTACCGACTATTCCCTCCGTCGAATCACCTGTTTTCACGTATAGCGTTTCTATTTCATCAACTAGCGGCAGAATACGCTGTTCGATACGCTGCATAATTTGATCTTGTTCATCAATTGAAAAATCACCATAAGAGCGAACTTTGACATTGATGCCATTGGGCTCAACTTGAGGAAAAAACTCAACCCCTAAATGAGACTGCGTGAATAAAAAGATGCCTGATGTCGCAATTAATATTGCCGCCAACAAGACTAACCAAGGATAACGAAGTGCTTGATTTAATGTCTTAACATAACGTCCAGTGAATCCAGAAAGTTTTAATAGTTCGCCTTCTTCAGCCATTTTTGCATTATGCTTTTCTTTTGCCGTTAATAGTCGTGTTTTACCAAAAACACTTCCTAATACAGGAATAAAAATAAGCGCCATCAATAACGATGCGGTTAATGTTGCCATCAAGGTTAACGGTAAATACATCATGAATTCACCGGTCACTCCTGGCCAGAATAATAAAGGAGCAAAAGCTGCTAAGGTGGTAGCAGTGGAAGCAATAATTGGCCATGCCATACGTTGTGCCGCATCTAGATACGCTTTATGCTTAGCCACACCAGCACTCATTTCCCGATCCGCAAACTCAGTGACCACTATAGCGCCATCAACCAACATACCTACAGCCATGATCAAAGCAAAGAGCACCACAATGTTAACGGTGATGCCTGCCACCCATAACACTAGAATACCAGTTAAAAATGAACCTGGGATGGCAATTCCGACTAGTGCAGCACTGCGAATACCGAGTATCGCAATAATAACAATCACCACTAATAGCACGGCACTTAATACATTGTTTTGCAAATCATTAAGCATGATTTTTACATCTTTAGAACTATCACCGGCATAACTGACATGGATATTACTAGGTAGCAGATCTTGGCTCTCAGCCATTGTTTTTTTGACTTTATCAACTGTTTCAATGATATTTTCGCCAGGTCTTTTAATAACTTCTAACGAAACAGTAGGTAAACCATTCACTCGCACAAATGAACTTGGATCTTTAAAGGTACGGCGGATTTTAGCGACATCAGCAAACGTGATCACACTATCACCAGTCACTTTTATTGGCATAGACATGACATCTTTTATGGTCGAAAACACAGAAGGTACTTTTATAGGAAAACGCCCTTTCCCTGTATCCAGCACTCCCGCTGCAACCAAACGATTATTACGAGAAACTAAATTATAAATATCGTTCATATTAAGCTGGTAGCTTTCCATCAACAGTGGATCAATTAAAATTTCCACCATATCTTCACGGTCACCACCAATATTAACTTCCAAGATTTCAACAAAACCTTCAAGCTTGTCTTGCATTATGCGGGCAATATTAATTAACGCCCTTTCCGGCACACTGCCCGATAACAAAATAGTTAATGCCGGATTTTCTGTCGCAAGCGTTACTTGCTTAATAATCGGTTCTTCGCTTTCCTGCGGTAGCTTTCCTTTTGCTTGATCAACTTTCTCGCGCACATCTATCAACGCCGCTTTTATATCAATATCGATATAGAATTCAAGCACAACGGAAGCATGTCCCGAGCTAGCGGTTGATTTCATTTCTTTTACACCTTCTAAACTTCGTAACTCTTGTTCTAAAGGTCTTAAAATAAGGCGCTCACCATCCTCAGGAGAAATTCCCTCATGGGTGATAGAGACATAAATAACGGGGATTTTTACATCAGGATCAGCTTCTTTGGGAATATTAATATAAGCGTATAATCCCGATATCAGTAAAAAAGCCAACAACAATAATACTGCTCGCTTTCTTGATAATGCACCTTGAATCACTGTTTTCATGGCAACTACTCCGCGCCGTTAGGTGGAGTATTGACTGAGTGATGATCAGAGGTCTGCTTTTTTTCTACTTCGCCTTGTTCAAACTCAGCTTGGTCAACTGCATCAACTTGATCTCCTACTTTAACAAAACCTTGCCCTAAGGTAATAATATCAACATCACCTGTAAAACCTGATAACCATACACCATCATTATCAGTTTCAACTAATGTAATACCTTGAAAAGCAACCACGCCATCTTTGACCAGTTTCACACCGAGGTTACCTTGTTCATCTAAAGCTAATGCGGAAGGAGACACATAAATGGCCTCAACTTGATATAAAGGAATAGCTAGCTTAGCGCTAATACCTGACAGCACTTTTTGCTCTGGATTGGGAAACTCAGCCTCCACCCTAAAAGTACTGCTATCACTGTCAGCCATTGCCGCAATAAAAGATATTTTCCCCTCGATAATCTCGCCCGATAAGAGCGTTGCATGCACCGTTGATCCTAATTTTAAATCACCCATATAATGCTCGGTGGCATCACCTCTAATCACCATCGGGTCAACATTTTCAAGGCTAAAGATAGGATCGCCTACTTGCAAATAATCGCCTAAATCAGAAAACTGTTGCTGTAAAATACCGTTAAAGGGAGCAACAACACGAGTACGCTTCAACGCTAACTGTAATTGTGCGAGTATCGTTTGTGCAGATAAAAATAAACTGTTCTCCTCGGCTAAACGAACACGCCCCTGTAAACCTTTATCATTTAATGACTTCACGGCTTTATAAGTTAATTCTCTTTCCAACAAGCTAGCTTTAGCTTGTTTTAATTGCGCGGCTAACTCCCCCTTTTCAATATTAACAATGTTTTTATTGCGCGCAACATAATCACCTTTATTGGCATTGATACTAATGATTTTACCCGCTATTTCAGCTCGAATAACAGCACGACTGTTCGCTTCGCTTCTGCCATAGAGTGTCAGGTATTTAGTGATTTTTTTAGTAACAAAGTGCGTCGTTTGTACTTTAGGTAAGGTGGTTCGTTGCTCATTATCCACTGATTCGCTTTCGAGCTGCGACTGTTGATTTGTACTTTCCGCAGTTTCCGTATGGTGGGGTAGCACCATCCAAACAACCAATAAAATCACAATGACTAATGCAATGAGATAGGGTCTTAAAGTAATAAAAGTGATAATACGAGAGAACATAAATGACCCTAAAAAGAATGATTCGGTTACAAAAAATAGACTTATCACCAAGGTAAAGTTATTAACTATTTAAAATAGAGATAAATTAAGGTTGCGATAAAGCAAGGTATCCTTAAATAAGAAGACCTTAAGCAAAGGATGCAGATAAAAGAGAGCTGTAGCACTTACTTTGATTAAATTGTCCGATGCTAATCACAGTAAATAGCGGATTTATTTCGCAAAATAAAACACTTCACGTCTTTATTGTAAATTTTTACGATTAACAACTACTTATACATTTTAGTTTTAAATGGCGTCGCTGTATTTGCGTGGCGTGAGCGACTATCGTTCAATGAAATGAGTTTTCTTACATTGTAATGATACATCTGAGTACAACATCTATCGTCATCGCACACGATGACGGTTTCCCTTATCAGATAAGCCTTACTACCTAACCTTGCCAGCAATGCGTCAAAGTAAATCAAAAAGCGCTTAATGTCCCTCATAAAGTGCAGCATGAGTTACAGAATTAAATCGGGTAAATAGAGGGGTAATAAATTCAGGATTAGCAGAGTGGATGATATAAATGCGATGGATAAAAGGAATAGTGATTAAGGAAGGCTGATAGGCTCGATTATTGAAATTTAATGCTCACTAATAATTTTAAAAGTGAGCACTTACATTTTCAACAATGACGCTTGATCATGATTATTCTAACCAATAAAAGATTAGATAGAAAACGAAGATCCACAACCACAAGTTGCTGTAGCATTTGGATTATTAACTAAAAAGCGAGAACCTTCTAAACCATCAACAAAATCCACTGTACCGCCAACAAGATATTGCAAGCTCATCGGGTCAACTGATAAGGTCACACCACTATTCTCAATTAAAGTATCGTCATCATTTACTTTTTCATCAAAAGTGAAGCCATACGAAAAACCAGAACAACCGCCGCCTGTGACATAAACACGTAATTTCAGATCAGGATTTTCCTCTTCTGCAATCAACGTTTTAACTCGATTTGCTGCGTTATCACTGAAATAAATCGGTAACGCTATTTCCACTTCGCTTGTCATTATAATTTTTAGTCCTATTAGTTTGCCCGAACCTATTATCTAATACCTGACTAATTTGTTCAAGTATAAGCGGAATGATTTATTCACTCTCTTCTTGAGTTTCTAATTCTTTAAGCGATGAACCACCATTTTCGATAAAATCTTTCCAGTCATAAATTTTTTCTACACGTTGAGAACGACTCCAACGAGAACCATTAGCATCAGCAGATACAAATATTTGTTCCACTTTTGCCTTTTTAGGTAAGACAAACTCCCCCTTTAAGGTTTGGAAGTATTTAAACTTAAATGCGCCGCTAAAATCTTTATCAAGTTCGCTCAACTTAATTGGTTTTGCAGTTCCTTCACTGTCATCCGCGCCAGCAAAAGTAATATCAACACTCCCCGTTAAAACATGTCGCCCCGTTTGAGTTTGCATTAACACTAACTCATATGACCAATGATTTTTTTCTGCAGCCTGAGTGACGGTAAATGAATAGACATTTAATCCGCTTACAGAAAGACCAGGTGCAACCACTTGCTCATAAAAATATAATTTATTATTACTCGCATCTAGCGCTTGGTTCAACGTTTTATTTTCAACGACTAATGTTTCATTAACTTGCTTTTCAGCGATAAAATCGGCTTGAATTAAACTTAACTGTTGGGTTAGCTCTTGATTTTCTGCATTTAGGCTGGCGGCATCTAACTCTAATAAATGAATACTATTGTATAAAATATCTTGTTTAAATTTCCCTACCATAAAACCAAAGTAAGCAAACAATAAACTAATAGTTAACCATTTAAAAAAGCTCTTTCTATAACCGCGCATACAGGTCCTTCTTACTTATATTTATCATTAATACGGAACATTGCTTTATCCGTTGTTTGTTGACGTTTGGCACGCATTGATAATTTCAATGTTCTTTCTAATAATTGAGTATAAATAGGACGGCCTCCTAACGTTTGAGCAACCATAGTGGCGCCTAAACAAGTAACAATTAAAGGTAAAATCATTTCATAATTACTGGTCATTTCTATAACCAATAAAATGCCCGTGATCGGTGCACGTACTGTTGCCGCAAATAACCCGCCCATTCCTGCAATCGCAAAAGCGCCCGGATCAGTGATCAACTCAGGAAATAATGCCTGAGCAATAACGCCAAATAACATGCCAAATAAAGTACCTAACGCAAGCGTGGGGGCAAACACGCCACCAGGCGCGCCAGAGCCAAAGCTGATTAAAGTGGTGAATGTACGTAAAATAAATAAAAGCAGCAAGCCCCCTGCAAGGTATTGCCCTCCCTCCACGTGCGGAATTAATTCAAGGCCACTAAATGCGATATCAGGTTCAATCACAGACAACGCACCAAATAATGCCCCTAAAAATAAGCCAATACCTACAAAACGCCAGCGTTGATTTTGATGAATAGACAAATACATGTCCTGTGTCGCTAAGACCATCTTATTAAAAAAGATACCAATCACACCAAAACAAAAACCTAAAATAAGGTAGAAGCCTAATGTGTATAAGTCAGGATGAGAATATTGTGTGACCGTTACAACGGCATCTTGATCAGTGAACAAGCGCATCACGATAGTCGCCATAACGGCACTCATAAATACACTCTTAGTAGAGGTTAAACTGTAATTAAATTGTGAACGCATCTCTTCAATAACAAACATAATGCCAGCTAAGGGGGCATTAAAAGCGGCGGCTAAACCACCGGCAGCACCCGCGGCTAATAAAGCTTGCGCATCCACTTTATCGACTTTGAATAAATCTGAAATCATTCGTCCGACATTCGCACCAAGCTGAACCGAAGGACCCTCACGCCCAAGCGCCATGCCACTACCTAATGCCAGCAAACCACCAAAAAACTTAACTGGAATGACGCGTTTCCAACGTACTGGTCGCATTCCTTCCATCGCACCTTCTATTTCAGGAATACCACTGCCGCCGGCTTCTGGTGCAAAACGATGAGTGATGTAAAAAGCAGTTCCAGCCATTAAAGATGAGACAGGAATGGCAATCAGCCATAATGGCAGACCGCTGTCACCATAGGTATGGATAAATTCTAGGCGCATTTCTGATACCCAAACAATGCCGTGGTCAAATAATGCAGAGACGGTCCCAGCTAAGAGCCCAATAAAAATAGAAAGCCATATTAATAAAGCGCTACTTTTTCTGGTGAAAAAACGTTCAATAAAACGCTTTAATCCATTAATAAAAACCGACGGCAATGCTATTTTCATAAATGCAGTACAACCTAAACGAGAAAGTGAAGAAAAACTAATATTATAATAAAAATAATCATTCAAATTACTTGATTGGTATCATGTTAACAAACATTTAAACGATAAACCCCTGTTAAAATCATTATCGACTCTGCTTTGTCAGTTGCATCTTGATTTATCATGGGTATATTGCAGTTTCTCTCGACTTAAAAATAATTAATGGGATGCTTATGAGCAAATCAACTGAACTATTTAGCCGTGCACAATCTATTATTCCTGGTGGTGTAAACTCACCGGTTCGCGCATTTAATGGCGTTGGTGGCGGCCCTTTATTCATACAAAAAGCACAAGATGCTTACATTTATGATGTAGATGACAAACAATATATTGATTACGTCGGTTCTTGGGGACCTATGATTTTAGGTCATAACCACCCAGCGATAAAAAAAGCCGTGATTGATGCCGCTGAAAATGGCCTTAGCTTTGGTGCGCCAACTGAAATTGAAATCACCATGGCAGAAAAAGTACAGCAGCTAGTTCCATCTATGCAACAAATCCGCATGGTAAGTTCAGGTACTGAAGCGACGATGAGTGCAATTCGCTTAGCTCGCGGGTTTACAGGCCGAGATAAAATATTAAAATTTGAGGGTTGCTACCACGGCCATGCTGATTCTTTATTAGTCAAAGCCGGCTCTGGCGCATTAACCTTGGGTCAACCAAGTTCACCGGGCATTCCAGCTGATTTTGCTAAACACACCTTAACCGCTAACTTTAATGATCTCGCCTCTGTTGAAGCATTATTTGCAGAATATAAAGACCAAATATCTTGTATTATTGTTGAGCCCGTTGCAGGTAACATGAACTGTATTCCGCCAGCGGCCGGTTTCTTACAAGGGTTACGAGATATCTGTGACCAACATAAAGCTTTGTTGATTTTTGATGAAGTAATGACTGGTTTCCGTGTTGCACTTGGCGGTGCTCAAGCGCTTTATAATATCAAACCAGATTTAACAACGTTAGGTAAAGTGATTGGCGGCGGCATGCCTGTCGGCGCATTTGGTGGTAGCCGTGAAGTGATGCAATTTATTGCACCAACGGGCCCTGTTTACCAAGCGGGTACCTTATCGGGCAACCCAATTGCAATGCATGCAGGTTTAGCGTCATTAACGGCTTTAGATACACCTGAATACAAGCAACTAGCCATTAAAACTAAGAAACTTGCAGAAGGTTTAAAGCAAGCAGCAACTGAAGAAGGTATCGCGCTTAGTGTGAATTATGCTGGCGGCATGTTTGGTTTCTTCTTTACCAATGAAGCAGAAGTTACTAATTTCCAACAAGTGTGTGCCTGTGATATTGAAAGATTCAAAAAATTCTTCCATTTGATGTTAGATCAAGGTATTTACCTTGCTCCTTCAGCATATGAAGCTGGATTTTTATCATTAGCACATACTGAGCAAGATATTAACGACACAATCTCAGCGGCTAAAAAAGCATTTTCTCAGTTATAAATATTCTTTATAGCGTCATAAACTGACTGAGCAATAAAGCGCATTTTAAAAGTTATCAAACAACAACTAAAATGCGCTAAAGAGAAAGCTAGATAAATAGATAAATAGTAAATCGAATAAAGTCATCAATCTTCTCTATTTATCATCAATGTTCTCTTGTTCAAGCTAAACAGTCATCTCAATGCGACTTGTTTAGCTTGTCTATCCATCTTCCAATACATCCTTAAAACACAATCACCATTTAACTCAATCGCCATTATTATTCTGCTCAAAATAAGCGTTCAAGGCTAACTTGCTGTAATTTAGCTCTATTAATGCAATTTTTTCACACTTAATTCGCACAAATTCATTTCTATTTCTGTCTTAGAATACAAGTGCTGTATACTCACGCTTTATTTATCCATTACCAATATAGGGCTGTACAATATGAGTGACGTGTTAGACATGAGTTTAGAAGGCGTGGAGCAATTATCGCTCGCTAAATTTACTGAAGATGCTTATCTCAACTATTCCATGTATGTGATCATGGACCGTGCACTTCCGCATATCAGCGATGGGTTAAAACCCGTACAACGCCGTATTGTTTTCGCTATGTCTGAGTTAGGTTTATCAGCTTTAGCAAAATATAAAAAATCTGCTCGTACCGTCGGTGACGTATTAGGTAAATATCATCCTCATGGTGATAGTGCTTGTTATGAAGCGATGGTATTAATGGCACAGCCCTTCTCCTACCGTTACCCATTAATCGATGGTCAAGGTAACTGGGGTGCGCCCGATGATCCAAAATCATTTGCTGCGATGCGTTATACCGAATCTCGTTTATCTGCTTTTTCTGAGTTATTACTGTCTGAAATTGGCCAAGGTACAACGGATTGGAAACCGAACTTTGATGGCACCTTAAAAGAACCTGAATTATTACCCGCTCGTTTGCCGCATATTTTGTTAAATGGTATCACAGGTATCGCTGTGGGTATGGCGACAGATATTCCGCCGCATAATGCGCGAGAAGTAGCCGACGCTTGTTTACACCTGATTGATAACCCAAAAGCTTCATTAGAAGATTTAATGGAGTTTGTACAAGGTCCTGATTACCCTACGGAAGCTGAAATCATCACACCGCGTAGTGAAATCGTTAATATCTATAAGACCGGACGTGGTAGTTTCAAAAGTCGTGCAGTTTATATCGTAGAAAGTGGTGAAATCGTGGTCACTGCTTTGCCGCATCGAGTGTCAGGCGGCAAAATATTAAAAGATATTGCTAAACAGATGCAGGATAAAAAGCTACCAATGGTGGCTGATTTGCGCGATGAGTCAGACCATGAAAATCCAACACGCTTAGTGATCATTCCGCGTTCAAATAGAATCGATATTGAAGCTTTAATGAATCATCTTTTTGCTTCTACAGATTTAGAAGTCAGCCATAAAGTAAACCTTAATATGCTGGGATTAAACCAACGCCCAAGTGTCAAAGGCTTAGTCACTATTTTAAGTGAATGGTTAGTCTATCGTCGTAATACAGTACGTCGCCGCCTACAACATCGTTTAGATAAGATTTTAGCCCGCGTTCATATTTTAGAAGGTTTATTAATTGCCTACTTAAATATCGATGAAGTGATTGAAATCATACGTACCTATGATGACGCAAAAGCGGAGCTAATGTCTCGTTACTCATTATCCGATACGCAAGCGCATGCCATTCTAGAAATTAAACTACGCCAATTAGCTAAACTTGAAGAAATTCAAATTCGTAGCGAAATGGCAGAGCTTTCTGAAGAACAAAAGAAATTAGAACAACTACTTAGCTCAGACAGACGCTTAAATACGCTAGTAAAAAAAGAGATCAAAGCAGATGCTGATAAATACGGTGATGACCGTCGTTCACCAATGGTTGAAAGATTAGAAGCAAAAGCATTAACTGAAAAAGAATTAATGCCAAGTGAATCAGTGACAGTTGTATTATCAACACAGGGCTGGGTGCGCAGTGCTAAAGGTCACGATGTTGATCCACAAGCTCTGAGCTATAAAGCCGGTGATGAATACCTAACTAGCTGCCAAGGTAAAAGCAATCAAAGCTGTCTATTTATTGATACTACAGGCCGTGTTTATTCATTAGATGCACACTCCTTACCCTCAGCTCGTTCTCAAGGTGAGCCACTAACGGGTCGGTTCAATCAAAATGAAAACGTACCTTTTGCCTGTGTATTGATGGGAGATGATTCAGACCGTTATATTATCAGCAGTGACCATGGTTATGGATTTGTAGCCAATTTAAGTGATATTAATAGCCGTAATAAAAACGGTAAAGCTTTGATCAACCTAACTACTAATGCCCATTTACTGGCGCCACAAAAATTATCAAATAATAAACTCGACTTATGCTTAACCATCAGTAATGAAGGTCGCATGTTAATTTTTCCAGTTGCAAGTTTACCAAGCTTGAGTAAGGGTAAAGGTAACAAGATGATCAACATCATGACAGCTAAAGCGACTAAACGAGAAGAGTTTGTTACTATGCTGAAAATTATCTCGCCAGAAAGTGCAGTCACCTTACATGCAGGTAAACGTAAGCTTACTTTAAAGCCAAGCGATTTAGCGCATTATCAAGGTGAACGTGGTCGTCGTGGTAACAAATTACCACGTGGTTTACAGCGCGTTGATAATATTGAAGTCATTACATCTGAAGTTGAACAAGAAGAGAACCAATAAACTATGTTATTTATTATCAGAGCAATTTTAATTATTGTTGCCGTTATTCTAATGAGTGTGTACTCACTCTTTTACTGTATTTTGAGTCCACGTAATCCTAAAAACACCTATCACTTTGCGATGTTATTTAGCAAAATGTCACGTTTAGTAGGATTAAAAGTCACGGTTCGAGTACCTGAAAGTGCCAAAAATAATGGCTCTGTTGTTTATATTGCAAATCACCAAAACAATTACGATATGGTCACTACAACAGGTGCGGTTCAACCGGGCTCTGTCACTATCGGTAAAAAAAGTCTGGTATTGATTCCATTTTTCGGCATCATTTACTGGTTAACGGGTAATATTTTGATTGATCGTGACAATAAAGATAAATCAAAAAATACGATCACCGACGTAGTAGAGCAAATGCGCGCTAAAAACTTAGGCGTGTGGATATTCCCTGAAGGCACTCGTAGCCGCGGCCGTGGTTTAATGCCATTTAAAATGGGTGCATTCCATACAGCATTACAAGCAGGTGTAAATGTGGTCCCCACAGTCGTATCTAATACGCATCAACAAGTTAACTTAAATCGTTGGGATAATGGCGAAGTGATTGTTGAAATGTTAGATCCGATTGATATTACCCAATACAAAAAGCGTGAAATTCGTCGCTTAATGAATGATTCTTATGAGCTCATGCTAGCCAAATACAAACAACTTAATGAAGAAGTGAATCGTCCAGATTCTAATACCGATTGTTGTAAATAATTCACCTAGATAGAGAAGAGATAAAAATGTCAGAAGAACTTACACATGAAGAACTATTAGCGGATTTAGCTGAAGAAACAGCAGAAATTGTTGAGGCTATTTTAGAAGACGGCAGTAACCCTGATGCTGTTTATATGATTGAACATCACCTATCTTGTGATAACTTTGACGTATTAGAAAAAGCCGCTATCGCTTGTTTCAAAAAAGGTTATGAGGTAACCGACCCTGAAGAGTTAGAGCTAGAAGATGGCTCAATTATTCTTAGCTTTGATGTGGTTGTTGAAATGAACTTAGATGAAGAAGCTATTTTTGAAGACGTTGAAAAACTAGTCGCATTAGCGAAATCATTTGATATTGACTATGACGGTTGGGGCACTTACCCTGAAGAATAAGGCTTAAACTTCATTAGTTAACATCTATAAAAAACCAAGCTTATTGCTTGGTTTTTTTATATTTATTTTTATGAATAATGCCAACTACATTAAATAAGTAATCTAAATTTTTGCACAGAAAAAATGATTTAGTTTAAGGTGTAAGTTGAGGTAAATGGTTGTTCCCCTCTACAAAACTTACAACAAAAATAGTTATTTTAACAAGTAAAATAGATCAGTTAATTAGTGTGATTAATATAAATTCAGATTTTAATAACGTACTAATAAAAATCGCTAATAAAGAAATACTATGAATAAATTAATTATGCGCCAACAACTTCTGTTGCTTCAGCTTCAGCATCTGAACCATCCACTTGAAACTTCTCGATTAATGCGTTTTTTAATACCATTGCTTCAATCTCTAAGCCACATAATTCCTCATCCCAGTTAACACCCGCAAACACTTGTTGTTTTTGCATGCCGTCTAACCAAGAATCAAAAAAGACCTCTAAAGCAATACTTTCTACTTTATAGTTTTCCCACTCTTCGGTTTTTAACTTTTCAGCTAATTCAACATCAGACCAAAATAAATAAACAGCAGTGGCATCTTTATTATCGTGCGCGTGACAATTTGCCCAACCTAAATTTTCATCAAACAAACCGAATAATTCATTGTTTGCAGCCACTTGTTCTACAAATAATTCTGCACGTTTTAAATATTGCTCTTTCATTTGATTCCTATTTACTCTTTTTCAATGTTTGTTGAATTATTTTCTGATGGGTTTTTATCAGTACTAGCTGAGTTGTTTTGATCTAACTTAGCTTCTAATTGCGCAAATTTCTCTTCCATTTGGTTGAGTTTTTCACGTGTACGCAATAGCACATGTGTTTGTACATCAAACTCCTCTCGGCTAACCATATCTAACTTGCCTAGTTGAGCTTGTAATACTTGTTTAACTTTACGGTCAATTTCATTACCAAAGCTTTTTACACCTTCAGGCATTGCATCACTGACTTGCTTTGCGATTTCTTCTAATTTCTGTGGATTAAACATAAAAAGCTCCTTAATAATTAGCCGCTATTGTAAACCCCAGTTTACTTAATTTCTATGGGAATATCCGAGCAATGCTTATTTTTTGATAAGCAAAAATGGCAACAAGCGATTTACACCACTTTCAGCACCGTTATTCCCCTTGTAATGAGGATTTGAAGCTTGAGGATTTAAGGCTTTAGCATTAATGTCCAATCGCAGAGGCTGTTTCAATAATTTTTGTTATTAACTTGAGCTTTTAGCTAAGCTTCTACACAATTCAGAAAAGCTTCAATCAAAGGTTCTGATAAGCGTGTTTTATAACAACACACCCCTAAATTAAATGAAGCAATCTCTCCCACTCCAGACAAGCTTTGAACGCGGTATCGCACTGGACTATTCTCAACAACAACATCTGGCACAACCCCAACCCCACAGCCTAAAGCGACCATACTGATCAAAGCTTCATGTCCTGCTACTTTTGCGTAAATTTGTGGTTTTCCTGATTTTAATGAACGGAACCAAGTATCAAAGCGACGGCGTATCGGCCCATGCTCAGGTAAAATAAAAGGAATATTTTTCCAGTCTATCGGTGATTGCTTGATCGTTTGAGTAACCGCACAGGGAATAGTAGGCGCGACAATAGATAAAGGAATTTCAGCTAATTGGCTGAAATGTAAACGCGCAGGAAAGTTATCCGGAAGCGCGGTGATCGCAAAATCAACTTGATGCAGCATTACTTGCTCAATCGCAACGGCACTATCTCCGGTAGATAGTTTTATATCGACATTAGGATGAATACGTCTAAATCGTTCTAGGATAGGAGGAAGATGACTATAGGCTGCCGTCACTGAACAATATAAATTAATTTCACCTTCTAATTCATTAGAGCCTTTAGTGATCGAATGTTTGAGCAATTCCCATTGCTCTATTTGCTGAATGGCAAACTGTTTAAAAGCGACACCCGCTTCAGTTAATAATACTGAACGATTATCGCGTATCAACAAGCTGCAGCCAAGTTCCTCTTCCAAACGTTGGATAAGTCGGCTTAAAGTAGATGGACTCACATGCATGGCTAATGCAGTTTTTGAAAAATGTAGGCTTTGACTTAAATGAACAAACGTTTGTAATGACTTAATATCCATTTAACGTGCCTTATTTATTTTATTTAGCATTATTGTGCACACTTTATTGTGTTCGCTTATTGAAAACTAATTCGTCGTTTTTTGCACGACAGGTAAATTTTCATTTGCGCCCCACTCACTCCATGAACCGTCATAGACACTTAACGCATCATAACCAGCAATTTTAGCGGCTAAAGCAAGAATACAAGCAGTCACACCGGATCCACAGCTAAATACCAAACGTTGTTTTTGCGGCATTAATGCCTCAAATATTTGCGCCAACTGATAAGCATTTTTCATGGTCTTATTATTTAATATTTCGTCAATGGGTAAATTGATCGCTGATGGCATATGCCCTGAACGCAATCCAGGTCTAAACTCAGGTTCTTCGCCTAAAAAACGGGCTTTAGGTCTGGCATCAATAATTGATACTCCTCGCTTATCAATCGCATCATGTACCTGTTCTTTATTGCTGATTAATTCAGGTTGATAGACCGCTTTAAAATTACCTTGTTGATAGCCATCAATACAAGGAGGTTGAGTATCTACACTCAATCCCGCTTCTTTCCAAGCAGGCAAACCACCATCTAATACGGCAATATTATTAAACCCCATCGCTTTAAACATCCACCACACTCTTGGGCTGGAGAAAATGCCAATACTGTCATAAACCACAATGGCATGGTCATTATTAATACCTAATAATTGCGCTGATAGTTCAAAATGCTGAGCAGTGGGCATCATATGGGGCAATGCACTTTTTTTATCACAGACTTCACGGTCAAAATCGAAAAAACGCGAATGATCGATACGTTCACTCAACCACTCTTGATAACCATTACGCATTGTCATCGGCATGTGCCAGCTTGCGTCTAACAGAATTAAGTTTGTATGATGCAAGTGTTCAGCCAACCATTCGACCGAAACCAAGTCACTCGGCAATACCAGTAAAGACATAAAAACTCCTTTTAAGACAACAAGATAAAAAGTGTAAACGTTAACAATCAATAATTATAAAACAACATATTCAAATCAACAATAATCTCTATAAGGGTTCAAGATACAGCATTGTTAAATTAGGTGTGATAAAAAAGTAATACTTTTTCTATAACTGCAATAATAAAGGTAGTGCATTTCACTTTCTGCAACATGACATTGCTAATATATCATTTTGCGCAATATTACTTATACGTTATAGTGACCATCGAAATGTAAACAACGTTCAATATTAAACGTTATATTCGATTGTATTAAATATTAGATCTAAGTTTTCAGTAAAAATAGAACACTTAATTATTACGATTGATTTTACCCCTATTAATTTATTTTGGAGCTCAGCTAAATGGCTAACTACTTTAACACTCTTCCTCTACGTGAGAAGTTACATCAACTAGGTCAATGTCGTTTTATGGATCGCAGCGAATTTGCTGAAGGAAGTGAAGCATTAAAAGGCAAAAAAGTAGTTATCATCGGTTGTGGTGCACAAGGTTTAAACCAAGGTTTAAACATGCGCGATTCAGGCCTTGACGTTTCTTACACTTTACGTGCTGCAGCCATCGCTGAAAAACGTCAATCATGGAAAAATGCAACGGAAAATGGTTTCACAGTAGGCACGTACGAAGAGCTAATTCCACAAGCAGACTTACTATGTAACTTAACTCCTGACAAACAGCATACTGCTGTAGTTGGCGCTGTTATGCCTCTTATGAAAGAAGGTGCAACATTAGCTTACTCACACGGTTTCAATATCGTTGAAGAAGGTATGCAAGTACGTGAAGATATCACTGTTATCATGTGTGCACCTAAATGTCCTGGTTCTGAAGTACGTGAAGAATACAAACGCGGTTTCGGTGTTCCAACACTAATTGCTGTTCACCCAGCAAATGATCCGCAGGGTCACGGCCTTGCATGGGCTAAAGCATACGCATCTGCTACAGGTGGTGATCGTGCTGGTGTACTTATGTCTTCTTTTGTTGCTGAAGTTAAATCTGACCTGATGGGTGAGCAAACTATCCTTTGTGGCATGTTACAAACTGGCGCAATCTTAGGTTATGAAAAAATGGTTGCTGACGGTCTTGAGCCAGCATACGCTTCTAAACTAATTCAATACGGTTGGGAAACAGTCACTGAAGGCCTTAAATACGGCGGCATCACTAACATGATGGATCGTCTATCTAACCCAGCTAAAATCAAAGCGTTTGATATGTCTTTACAACTTAAAGATATTCTACGCCCATTATTCAACAAGCATATGGATGACATCATTGAAGGTGAATTCTCTGCAACTATGATGGCTGACTGGGCTAACGATGACGTTAATCTACTTAAATGGCGTGCGGCAACTGCTGAAACTGGTTTCGAAAAGCAACCAGCTGGTGACATGGAAATCGGTGAACAAGAATTCTACGACCACGGTATTTTCTTAGTCGCAATGATTAAAGCAGGTGTTGAGCTAGCATTTGAAGCAATGACTGCATCAGGTATCATCGAAGAGTCTGCATACTACGAGTCTCTACATGAAACACCACTTATTGCTAACACTATCGCTCGTAAAAAACTTTACGAAATGAACGTTGTTATCTCTGATACGGCAGAATACGGCTGTTACCTGTTTGACCATGCTGCAAAACCACTACTTGCAGACTTCGTTAAAGCAATGAGCCCACAATACCTAGGTTCAGCACTTGAAGTTAAGTCTAACTCTGTTGATAACGCACGTTTAATCGAAATCAACGAAGAAATTCGTAGCCACCCAGTAGAAATCGTAGGTAAGAAACTACGCGGTTACATGAAAGACATGAAAACAATCGTAGAAGCTTCTTAATAATTCGTTAATAATTAAATAAGTTTTCTATTTAAGCCAAGCACTCGCTTGGCTTTTTTGACTCTGCGATAAGTAAGAAATTACGTGCGTTATAAAAACACGAAAGACATGAAAACAATCGAAGAAGCTTCTTAATAATTCGTTAATAATTAAATAAGTTTTCTATTTAAGCCAAGCACTCGCTTGGCTTTTTTGTATCTAAAATCAGCTAAGGACTACTTCTATATCGATAACAGGAACAAGATAACAACCGACAATACATCAAGTAATTTTTACTAATACTTATGTCACCTTAACAAGGTTATGTG
>Ga0316197_10000104_pt1 | contig 65861 bp, 60 predicted proteins | sample OudBiesiAoxic_MG_FD_204939 | JGI IMG/M metagenome (GOLD analysis project Ga0316197, IMG submission 204939) | Coastal sediment microbial communities from Oude Bieten Haven, Netherlands - site A oxic | ecosystem: Environmental > Aquatic > Marine > Coastal > Sediment | place: Netherlands... | reverse complement strand
GCTTTTTTCCATTTGATAAGTCATTTCGTTTTCTTTTTGCCATAAAAAATAGCCTCCTTTAGTAATATTATTACCACAGGAAGCTAATTCTTCATATTTTATTTACAGACTTTTTTGGACAGTCCCAATAAATTTAAACTTTTTTAATTTAGAACATAATTATATATTATTACTTTTATCCTCCTTATTTGTCTTCTAAGCCCCTCTTAAGATTTTCCCCTTGTATTTATTACCCTGTAATCGAAATCCGGAAAACTATAAGGCCTTTAAACCACTGGTACTATTAGGGTTGATAAGGTGAAAAATAAAAAGGCTCATAGTGAGCCTTTTTTTGCCTTTAAATTACAGGATTTTTCATCTCCTTCTATTAAATTTTAATTAGTTAAAATTTATAACCTATTCCTCCACTTAGATAATAATCATCAGTATCACTTCCTCTTAAAAATCCAACTCCTGCATCATAAATAAATCCACTGTCTTGTTCTACTTCAAATGATGCACCTATCTTTATTAGAACTTTATCTTTTTCGGGAATTAAGATATCAAAATCAGAACCTCCTTTCATATTTCCTTTTAAACTACTTCTATTTGCTCCGGATAATGCACGTATATAAGATATTCCACCTTTGATCTTTGCAACATCTTGATAAAAATCTATCTCTTTAACTAGATCTATTCCTATCTCTCCATCTAAATAATTTTTAGTTTTTGAACTTGATTCTATGGCAAGAACTTTATTTCCTTCGTCTATCGAATTTTGGCTTATTCTAGTATAGGTTAAATTAATTTTTGGTTCTAAAAAATATGATTGTTCCAATTCATATGAATATATACTACCAATATATGCATTAAGTCCATTGGTAGAATAACTTTCCTCATATTTATGACTTTGGTATTTATTAGCCGCTATTCTTTTACTGTCATAATCTGTATATTGATATCCTACTCCAGCTATAAATCTAAAATTATCAACTTCTGTTTTTCCAAATGCTCCGATATAGAAACTATCTCCCTCTAATTTTGATCCATTGGATATATCCACTTTATTATTATTTCCACCCACTATAACTCCTGCAGAAGTTATATCTGATACACCATACTCGGCTAAACCATAAGCTCCAAATATAGATCCATCTGACTTAATATTTTCATATGATGTACTATCTTTTTCTGTAAAATCATCATCATTATATGTTAGTCCACCATATACCATCCATTTTCTATCATCTGCTTTAAATGGGTTACTCAAAACTGTTTCACTAAATGTTCTCATAGATTCCTTAGAGCTATATAATGAATGTCCATATGGGTTAGCTGCATAGATATCATTTAAAAGGTAAAGTAATTCTCTTTTTGCATCTTCTGAAGTTTTACTAACTTCAACTTTAGCTATAGCTCTTGGAACATTTGAAGGTTCATTAACTTCAACTCCTCCTACAGTAGGATAAAGTGCATCTATATTAGCATCTCCACTTGAAATTATACTTTTATAAACCAAATCTAATTTTTCATAGTCTATATCAAAACCTATATCAAAATCTCCATCTGCTGGTGGTACTATTAAATCATCTTCAACTCCTACTACGACATCTCCATTTTCATCTAATTCTGCTTCATACATGATAGAGTCTGTTTTTAATATAACATTTTTATCTATCCCTGTTGAACCCATTGCTATAGTTTGTCCACTTCCATATCCACCAGTGTCAAGTACAAGATTTCCTTCTCCACCTTCTTCACTTACTATTGTCCCCTCGTTGTCAGCATAAGCGTGACCAGTTAGTCTACCTTTCTCATCTTTTTTAGTAGGGTCAGATTTTAAATAAAGGTTTTTTTCATCAGCTATCGTTGTTGTGTCAGCCCCTGTAATTTTTGCGTCAGGAGTAAGGGTCGTATCATGATTTACTGTAATTTTCTCAACTGCTTTTACTTCACCAGCAAAAATTAAACCGTTTTCTTCTTGACTGTCTATATCACTTCCAAAGTCCAATCTATCCTGACTATCTTGATTTTCAGATCCATAAAGGTTACCGTTTAATTGCACTGAACTTCCAACTATAAGATAGTTATCTGTTCCACCTCTCATGTCGATATCACCATTTACTATTGTTTTCCCTGCTAAGGTCAATTCATTATTTCCATCACTTCCCACTATAATAGGATTATACCTCACATAATCATCCCTTATATCATCTGGAGTCCCATTATCTTCAATAGTTCCTATTCCTCCACCATTAAATACAGTATCTACAGTTGTTAAAGAAGCTCCATCATTCAATGTAACCGCCTTCTCATATCCATTTACTATAGAGTTTTCAACCTTAACTGTTCCATCGACTGTCATTACACCATTTTCTATTCCGGCACCATTTAATATTTTATTGGATAGATCGGTTGTAAAAGTATCATATGAATCTAAATTACTATTCTTTAAATCTGTATTTATTATTTCCCTGTCGTCATAAATAGTTCCTGTAGCAGAAGAATTTTCTATATCTACTACTCTACCATTTTCATTTAATTTTATATATATCCCATTATTTGTTGTCCCTGATTCATCTATAGCTCCCATAGAATCCTGTTCGTCACTATAAATTTTTTGCCCTGCCATCACACCATTATTCACTATATTATTTACTAAAATAGCAGCTATTGCACTCTTTGATCCTGCTACAAGACCACTATTAGTAAAATCTTTAACTTCTCCGTAAAAAGCAATACCATTCCCGGATAATTCAGAATATGCACCTATCTCTGTTTCATTTACATTTCCTTTTATTAGGTCAACTCGACCTCTGATTATCCCACTATTTTCTCCTGCATTTGCACCGTATATACCATTTCCACTTCTTTCTGCCCAACCATAGACCCAGTCTTTTTCACTTATTGTTCCCTCTTCTGAACCACCATTAGATCTTGAACTTCCTTCTATTATTCCACTATTTTCCCCTGCATCTCCCAATATACCGTTTCCACTATCTTTTGAATATGCTCCTACATTTGATTCCACTGTGGAATCTGCTGTTGGTCCATTTAGTTCAACCTTAGTTGTTCCTCCTTGTAAATCTGCCCTTCCCACTATTCTACCACTATTGGTGTCTACCTTTCCTACCACACCGTTCCCACTTATGTTTGCATCTGCAGTGGCACTTACATCCGATTTATTTTTTATACCTTCTATTTGACTTATAGCTGTTCCGCCCTGTAATATTACCCTACCACCTATAAGACCACTGTTTTCTACTACTGCTCCCAGTACTCCATTTCCACTTTCATCTGCCCGTGCCCCTGAATCTACATTTACTTCAGCTATTTCAGGAGTTACATCATTACCTTCGTCAAAAAATTGTCTTTCAGCATCTCCCTTTGCTATCCCACCTTTTAATATCGCTTTTCCCTCTATTGTCCCGCTGTTTTTTCCTATTTCTCCTTCTACTCCATTCCCACTTTTCTCTGCGTATGCATTAGAGTATGCTTCTGCATATGCCTCCTTACCTTCGGCTTCAGCCTCTATTTCACCACCTATTGTACTTCCATTTAACAACGCACTTCCCTTGATTGTTCCACTATTTTCCTCTACACTATAAACTATTCCATTTCCACTTTCAATTGCTTCGGCACTTCCGTAAACATAGGCTTCAGCTATATTACCTGTTCCTACATATGCTATTGTAGATTCATTTAAGATTCCTACATCACCACCTACATCTATTTTATTTAATGCTCCACCTTCTAGGTCTATACTTCCTATTATTGTTCCACTGTTATTTTTTATTCCACCATATATACCATTTCCACTTGTTTTTGCTATTGCTTCTGTGTATACTTCTGCCTCTGCATCTGTCTCTGTTGTACCATTTACAATACCTATTGCACTACCACCTTTTAATACTGCATTTCCTATTATTGTTCCACTATTTTCTTCTACTTCTCCCAATACCCCATTTCCACTTAAAGTTGCTGTAGTCTCTGCTCCTGCCTCTATATTTTCTAATGCTCTTCCACTAGCCAAGCCTCCATGTAGATCTATACTCCCAGTTATTACTCCGCTGTTATTTTTTACTTTTCCATATACCCCATTTCCACTTTTCCCATCTCGGATATCATCCGATCCATAGTCATAACCAGAAGAAACATCTGCATATGATTGTACTTCATCCTGAGTAGGGTCTAGATCTTCCTGTGCTAATATACTTTCTCCACCCTTTAAAAAAACTTTCCCCTTTATTGTTCCGCTGTTTTCCTCTACTTCCCCAACTACCCCATTTCCACTTCTCACTACTTCAGCTGGTGCACATACATTGAATTTAGTAGTATCCTTTATTTTTCCACCCTCAGAATTCACATTTCCTTCTATTGCTCCTGTATTTTTTATTACAGTCCCACCATATATCCCGTTCCCGCTCTTATATATTTGTCCCTCCACATCTTGATAATCTTCATCTTTTAAGTCTGCAAATAAAGTACCCTTTACATTTATCTCTCCTATTATTTTACCATTATTCTCTATCTTCGATATTCTTTCACCATCATATATCCCATTTCCCTGTCTTTGGGTTAAGAGTGGTTTATTATCTACCTTACTGGTCAATCCCCCGGTAATTATTCCAATGTTTTCTATCTCTACATTTTCTAAAATCGTATCTTCTATATTTGACTTGACCATAACCCCATTTCCAGACACATTTTTTACCCCTACATAACCTAAACTATCTGTTGTAGAAATATTTTCCCTGCCATCTACAATTCCAGTTTTTTCCACTTTTAGTGTGGTATTGGAATCTTTAATTGTAATTTGACCGCTATCTGTTGTTATAACCTGTGAGTATCCGATAGATCCAGTAATTAAAAAAGTAATTATAAGAGCTTGTGTTATTTTCATCTTTCTTTTTAACCATCTTTTCAAATTTTTTTCTACATTCATTTCTTTACCTCCCATTTTTAATTATAATTAACATATATTTTTATAAACAATTAATAATTATTTGTATTTGATTTATTTTATTCTAAAAATATTATTGTTTTTGATACTTTTTATTGTTGAACCTTTGTAACTAAAAAAAAATAAAAAGCTACACTTTAAGTATACATTTATCATTTTTTAGTTTCTTTTCTAAAGTTAGTAAAATCTTCATAAAATCTTCGTCATTTATCCCCTATACTAGAGTTACTAGTTAAATATTAAAAGAGAGAAATTCTAAATTAACTAATTATTTTAAGAAATTTTGTATTATAAAATTAAATATCTCTATTCAATTACTGTATTAGGCACTATTTTATGTTTAATCTTTACTCTACTTTTAATTTACTATTATAGTTTTGCCATGATCTATTAGTAAGAATAATATTTTTATAATTTAATTTTGGATTTTTTTAAATATACGTTATAATAGTACTTAGGTTATTTATAGCAAATCGTTAAAACAGGAGAAAATATATGAATATTATTGAATTTAAAGATGTAGCAAAATCACATTTAACACAAAAATTATATGAAAATGTTAATTTAGAGATAAACAAGAAAGACAAGATTACTATTGTTGGAAATAATGGAAGTGGAAAATCGACTTTATTAAAATTAATAAATAAAGATGAATATCCAACTTATGGAGATATAATAATTGAAGAAAGAGCAATAATTTCTTACTTTGATCAATTTGGAGAAACAAATTTAGATAAAACTGTAAAAGAGTTATTGGATTCACCATTTGAGCATATAGTAAAAGCTCAAACTCACTTAGAAGAAGTTTCAATTCAGTTTACTGGAGAACCAGACAACGATGAAAAAGTCATGGAAGAATTTCAAAAAGCTTCAGATTATTTTGAAAGTTTAGGAGCATATGACTATATACATCTACAATCTGAATTTATAGATGTGTTTGAATTAGAGAGTAAGTTAGATAGAAAATTTAAAGATTTAAGTGGTGGAGAAAAGCAATATGTAAGACTTGCAATGGTTTTATTTAAAGAATCTAACCTTATAATATTAGATGAACCACTATCATATTTTGACAAGAAGAAGACTGCTTGGTTAGCTAACTTTATTACTAAAAGTCCTAAAGCATTTTTAGTGATCTCTCATAGTGTTGATTTTATTAGATCATTTTCTAACAAATTCTTTGATGTAGATAATTTTAAAGTAACTACGTATGAAGGAAATTATAGAACTTATCAACAGGAAAAAAAGATACAAATAAAAAAAGAAAAGAAAGAGAATAGAGAAAAAGATTTTGAAATAAAAAAAACTCGTGAAAGAATTAAGAAAAAAGAAGTATTAGTAGCAAGTGCTGGTAATAACCGTTCCCATGCTGTAATCTTAAGAAGGATGGAAAGACAATTAGAGGGATTAGAAAAAGGAAAAATTATACATTCTAAGGAATCTCAATATGTCTATAACTCTAGTACTGAAGAATATTTTACAACTAATAAAGATATTGGGGATGTAATAGCTTCAGTTAATAATATTTCTAAGGAATTTACTGAAAAAACATTATATAAAGATGTTAACTTTGAAATATTAAAGAACAGTAAAATATGTGTTGTAGGGGAAAATGGAGCTGGAAAATCAACTTTATTAAAGATGATTTTAGGAGAAGAACTACCTACTACAGGAACTATTGATATAAACCCTAAGGCAAAAATTTCTTATATAGAGCAAGAAACTATCTTAGAAGATGAAAATATGAGGATTACAGAATATATTCAAGATAAAACTGGTCTAAACCAAGACTTTATTGAAGGAGCTATTGACTCACTTTTCAATTATGAAGAAGAATTTAAAAGTAAAAAATTATATATGTTAAGTGGTGGAGAGAAAAAGAGATTAGAAATATTTACTAATATCTTAGCTGAAACTGACTTACTTGTAATAGATGAACCTTCTACTTATATGGATAGTTATTCTAGATCTACAATTGCAAATATGTTAAATGAATATCACGGTGCTGTTGTCTTAGTAACTCATGACAAAGAATTATTAAGGATGATAGATTTTGAAATTTTTGATATTAGAGATAGATTGTTTAGAGAAAAAGAAAGAGGTTAAGAATTAATTGAAAAAGATCCTAAAATTTTTAGGGTTTTTTTTATGTTTTAAGTTCGCCGTTATTTTTCACCCTCTCATTTGCCTTTTAAGGTACCTCCAAAAACTTCCCCTTGTGTTTATACCTTTGCAACTGAAATAGGGCAAATAACAAAGCCTTGAAACCATTGGTATTATTGACTTTTAGAGGAGAAAAAATAGAAAGGCTCGCTAGTAGCCTTAAAGGCTATTTCTGATACCCTTAAGGCTACTGAGTACCCCTTTTTTGCCTAAAAATACACAGTAATTTACTGTAATTTACAGTTATTATAGATATATTTTTATTAAAACCTTACATTATATAATTAAATGTAATAAAAGAAGAAGTAAATATACCAGTAAAAAAAACCAATAAAATGCTTAAATTGGAAAACTCCCCAAGAATAATTTTGGGGAGAACCAGGTGTTGCATTTAATTTAATGATTTAGGAAACAATAAAAATTTAAAAGGGGTTGAGCTTAGTATGCTGCATTAAAAATATTTACTACCTCTTCATGGGTAGCTTGTTGTGGGTTAGTAAGACCACAGGCATCTTTTAAAGCATTTGTTACTAAAATATCAAAATCTTCCTTTTTGACATTTAGGTCTTTTAATCCAGATGGAATACCTACATCATTTGATAATTTTTTAATAGCTTCAATGGCAGCGTTTGCTCCTTGTATATCATCCATTTTAGTGACATCTACTCCCATAGCTTCTGCTATATCTTTTAATCTATGAGGTACTACTTTTGCATTATATTCTTGTACATGAGGTAGTAATACGGCGTTACATATTCCATGAGGGAGATCATAGAATCCGCCTAATTGATGAGCCATAGCATGAACATACCCTAAAGATGCGTTATTAAATGCCATTCCTGCTAAAAACTCTGCATAGGCCATCTTATCTCTAGCTTCTAAAGATGCTCCATTTTCTACAGCACCTCTTAAGTGATTAGAGACTAATTTTACTGCTTGCAGTGCACAAGCGTCTGTGATAGGTGTTGCAGCTGTCGAAACATAAGCTTCTACAGCATGAGTAAGAGCATCCATTCCTGTAGCAGCTGTAAGACCTTTTGGCATTGCAGTCATAAGTTCCGGATCATTTACAGCTATCATTGGGCAAGTATGTTTATCTACTATAGCCATCTTTATACGAGTTTCTTCATTAGTTATGATACAGAATATTGTCATTTCTGAAGCTGTTCCAGCAGTAGTGTTTATTGCAATTAAAGGTAATTGAGGTTTAGATGATTGATTTACACCTTCATAATCTTCAATTTTCCCACCATTTGCAGCTACAAGAGCTATTCCTTTGGCACAGTCATGAGGAGATCCTCCTCCAAATGAAATTACAAAGTCACAACCTTTAGCTTTTAATATCTCTAAGCCTTCATTTACATTAGTAACTGTGGGGTTAGGTTTAGTTTTGTTATATATATCATATTTTACCCCATTTTCTTCCAATACCTTTGTTAAATTTTCAACTAACCCTATATTACATAGCACTTCATCAGTTACAATTAATGCTTTTTTAAATCCTAAAGATTTAATCTCTAATCCTGCTTCCGAAATAGCACCTGGTCCCATTAATGATTGTTGTGGCATAAAAAATTTAAAACTCATTTTATTCCTCCTAGTTAATAACGGTAATTTTTTCTTCTGATAAGGATATATTAGATAACTGTTTGAGTATAGCTTTGAATTTTATAAAAGTAAACAATCATTATATTTTTCACTTATAAAAAAATACAAGGGTGTTGAAAAAATGGTATAAAATTAAGAAATAAAATTTAAATTATTTTCAAAAAAAATAGAAGTAGTAGTTTTTTTCACAGTAAATATAAGAGTTTATTCTCTATTTTTAGATCTTACTGAGGAGCATTATGTAGAATCTTTTAAATTTAAAAAGATTACTTTTTTTATACTTTTTTTACTAAAGGGTATCATTTAATTTACAGTGTTTTTTGAATGGAACTATTTTTATATAGAGATGAAATAAATATGTTAAAATAAAAATATAAAAATTATTTGTAGGGGAGTTGAAGATGGATAAAAAATTGATTATAGAAAAAACTAAAGAATTTGTTAGGGAAAAATTAGAGGGAGAAGGGTCTGGACATGATTGGTGGCATATTGTAAGGGTTTATAACAATTCACTGGATATAGCTAAGAAAGAAGAACAATTTTGCGAGAAAGAGATAGATATTTTTATAGTTGAATTGGGATCTTTACTTCATGATATAGCAGATCATAAATTTGGATATAGCGATGAGGATAGAAAAAATATTATTAATAATTTTTTGTTAGAGTTAGGGGTAGAAAAAAAAATAATAGATCATGTAGTTTATATAGCCAATAATATTTCCTTTAAAGGTGGAAAAAATAAACACAAGATGGAAACTATAGAAGGTGAGATAGTTCAGGATGCAGATAGGATAGATGCTATTGGAGCTATTGGAATAGGAAGAACTTTTGCATATGGAGGATATAAAAAAAGAGTTATGTATGATCCAGAATGTAAATCAAAGATAAAAGACAAGGAAGATACTATAAGTCATTTCTATGAAAAACTTTTACTTTTAAAAGATAAGATGAATACTAAAACAGGAACTGAAAAAGCTCAGAATAGACATAGGGTCATGGAGGAATTTTTGGATAATTTTTATTCTGAATGGAATGGAGAAAACTAAGAATAATTTGATTTAGATAAAAATAAGGTATACTATATTTGATGTAAGAAAATAGAGTGTGTTGTTATTTTATAAAAAAGAGGTGGAAAAATGAGAGTAGGAATAATTTGTATGAGTGATAAAGGATCCAAGGGAGAGAGGGAAGATCAGAGTACAAAAGTAATTATAGAGTGTGTAGAAAATTTTGGATATGAGGTTGTTATAAAACACCTTATTCCAGATGAAAAAGACATTATAGAAAAAAAATTATTAGAAGTTGTAGAAAGAAATGATGTAGATTTAATTTTAACTACAGGTGGAACAGGATTTTCCCCAAGAGATGTTACACCAGAAGCAACTTTACGAGTTATAGAAAGGTTAACACCTGGAATACCAGAAGCTATGAGAGCATTTAGTATGAAGATAACTAACCGTGGGATGTTATCTAGAGGTGTTGCAGGGATTAGAAAAAATACTTTAATAATTAATCTTCCAGGAAGCCCTAAAGCAGTAAAAGAAATATTAGAATATATGTTAGAACCAATAGATCATGGTCTAGAAATTTTACTAAAAAAAACCAAAGACTGTGCTAGAAAATAAAAAAAAAGTATATTAAGATAGCAAATTATTTATAAGATAAAATAATTTTGCAGACTATTATTTATTGTGAAGTAAACTTAAAAAGGAAAAGATATGGATTATATATTAAATGGATTTATAAGGGCATTTCAACTGATAATATCTCTAGATAAGGATTTATATGAGATTATCTTTTTATCGATAGGAGTTGCCCTTGTATCAACAACAATAATTTCTTTGGTTTTTATACCCTTGGGATTAAAATTAGGATTAAAAAAATTTAAAGGAGAAGTTTTTTTTGCTAGAACAATATTTTCTTTGATGGGTGTTCCCTCAGTAGTAGTAGGATTAGTTATAGCCTTGATGCTATCTAGAAATTCAGTATTTGGTTTTTTAGAACTACTATACACTCCTACAGCAATTATAATAGCTCAATCATTTTTAATATTGCCCCTTTGTCTGAGTCTGACCTATACCCTCAGTCGTTCTAAGGCACGAAAAATAAATAGGGTAGGAAAGATACTAGGTGGAAAGAGAAAAGATAGATTATTTCTAATCTTATCTGAATTAAAAAATGAACTTTTGATAATAGTTATAACTTGTTTTTCCCGTGCTATAACAGAGGTAGGGGCAGTGATGATTGTAGGAGGAAACCTCAAGGGCTCTACTAGGGTTATGACTACTTCTATATCTATGTTAAATTCCATGGGAGATTATTCTACAGGGATCGCATTGGGGATAATATTATTAGGGATTACCTTTTTAATTAATAATTTTATATATGTCCATAAAACTGAGGTGAAAGACTAGTTATGACAAAAGATATTAAGATTACAAATTTAAAAAAAAATTTTAATAACAAAAAAATTTTAAATATTTCAGAACTTGTTTTTAAAAATAAAGAGATCAGTTATTTATTGGGAGAAAATGGAGCTGGAAAATCTACTCTATTAAATATATTAGCTAGGATAGATAAAGACTATAAAGGTAAGATAGAGGATTCACTTTTAGCAGATGAGATCTCCCTAGTAGATGCAAACCCATATATGTTAAAGGGAGATGTATATAAAAATATTGCATATCCATTGAAGATAAGAAAAAGAAAGGATATAGATAAAAAGATGACAACTCTTTTGAATATATTTAATTTAAATAAACTAAAAAATAAAGAGGCTTCTAAACTTTCTAGTGGGGAGACTCAAAAAGTCGCCATAGTAAGAGCTATATCATTCTCCCCTAAGTTACTAATGTTAGATGAACCTACTGCAAATCTAGATAAATTAGCTAAACTAGAACTTATAGAGGTTTTGAGAAATTATAATAAGAAAGGTAACACAATAATTGTTGTAAGTCATGATCATAATTTTTTTGAAAATTTAAATGGAGAAAAAATAATTTTAGAAAAATTAAAATAGAAAAAGGAGTCAAAATATGAATTTTTTAAAAGTAACTGATATAAAAGATATAGAAGAATTAATTTTTAAAAAAATTCCGACCTTAAAAGGAAAAAAAGAAAATTGCAAATTAGAAGATTCCTTAGGAAGAATTTTATGCGAAGATATTAAAGCAACTTTAAACGTACCAGAATTTAATAGATCTACAGTAGATGGATATGCAATAAAATCAAATGAATCCTTTGGAGCATCTCAAGGTATTCCTGCATTTTTTACTTTAAAAGGTGAAGTTTTAATGGGGGAAGATACAACTAAAAAATTAAAAAGTGGAGAAGCAATATATGTTCCTACAGGTGCTATGATTCCAGATGGTGCAGATGCAATGATCATGATTGAGTACTGTGAGATATTAGATGATACTCTACTAGTTCATAAACCAGTAAGTAAGTTTGAAAATATAATGCTCATGGGAGAAGATGTAAAAGTAGATGATATCATCTTAAAAAAAGGTTCAATTATAACTCCAGAAAATGTAGGAGTATTGGCATCTTTAGGAATATATATACTACCTGTATTTAAAAAATTTACATTTTCTATAATCTCTACAGGAGATGAGATCATAGGTGAGAAAGAAGAATATAAGATGGGGAAGATAAGGGATATAAATTCTTATACCCTTTCTCTAGCTATTCAAAAATTTGGAATCGTCGTAGAAAAAAAAATAGTTAAAGATAATTTTGAAACTATATTAGAGGAGGTAAAAAAATCTACAGAGAATTCAGATATAATCTTAATATCTGGGGGGAGTTCTGCTGGTAATTATGATTATACCAGTAAGGTAATCTCTTTATTAGATGATGGAGAAGTCTTTGTCCATGGGATCTCAATAAAACCAGGAAAACCTACAATTATTGGAAGATCTAAAGATAAACTTATCTTTGGTTTACCTGGACATCCAATCTCATCTATGGTTGTTTTTAATATTATTGTAAAAAAACTTATTGAAAGTTTATATCTACAAGGAGATAAAGATAATTTTTATTATGGAACTTTATCTCAAAATGTTCATTCTACCCCTGGAAGAACTACATATCAAATGATAAATCAAACTGTTGAGAACAATGAGATAATTATTAATCCTATCTTTGGAAAATCAGGGATGACAACTCTTATGACTAAGTCTAATGGTTATATAATATTAGAAAATAATATAGAGGGATTAGAAAAAACAAGTAGGGTAAAGGTATACAAATTTTAGGAGGCGAAAAATTTGAGGAATACATTTATAGATAATATCAGCTTAGAAGAAACTAAACCTCTATTTTTTAATAGGATAAAAAAATATGAGAGGAAAGAAACAATACCAACAGAAAGATCTTTAGGAAGGATAACATCATCACCTGTTTTTGCCAAGGTATCCTCTCCAAATTTTAATGCTTCGGCTATGGATGGAATATTAGTGAGATCTAAAGATACAGAGATGGCCAGTGAAACAAATCCTATAATCTTAAAAGAAAAAAAAGATTTTTTCTATGTAAATACAGGTAATCCCATCGACAGTAAATTTGATGCAGTGATTATGATAGAGGAAGTAGTAGAATTAGAAAATAAAGATATAAAGATAATAAAATCTGCATTTCCATATCAACATATAAGAGACGTAGGGGAAGATATAATAAAAAATGATATGATCTTACCGTCATTTCATGAGATTAGACCAGAAGATATAGGTGCTTTATTTGCTGGGGGGATATTTGAGATAGATGTAGTAACAAAACCAAAAATTGCAATCATTCCAACAGGAAGTGAGATTGTAGAAGATTATAGAAATTTAAAGGTTGGAGATATTATAGATTCTAATTCTAGGATGTTTGAAGCTATGATAACTACATTAGGTGGGGAACCACATAGATATTCACCTGTTCGAGATGAAAAAGAACTGCTGAAGAAAAATATATTAGATGCAGTGGAAAAAAATGATGTGGTGATTATCAATGCAGGATCATCAGCAGGAACCCATGATTATACAAGATCTCTAATAGAGGAATTAGGGGAGGTTATAATTCATGGTATAGCTATAAAACCAGGAAAGCCAACTATCTTAGGATTTATTAAAAATAAACCTGTCATAGGAATACCAGGGTATCCAGTATCAGCATACTTTGTTTTTCAACAATTTGTAGATTCCCTCCTTGAAAAGATGTTAGGCAAAAACGATGAAAAAAAAGTCACAATAAAAGCTAGTCTATCTAAACCAGTATATTCTTCATTAAAACATAAGGAATTTATTCGTATGTCTCTAGGATATGTAGGAGGAAAATTAATAGCAACACCTTTAAATAGAGGAGCAGGAGCAAGTATGAGTTTAGTAAAAGCTGATGGGATCCTTGTGATATCTAAAAATAATGAGGGGCATGATAAGGGAGAAGAGGTAGAAGTAACACTACTAAAACCATTATCCATTATAAAAAAATCCATAGTAGTAATTGGAAGTAACGATCCTATAATGGATAGGATCTCAGAAAATGTAAAACTTTCATTGTCTCATGTTGGAAGTCTTGGAGGAGTGTTAGCTTTAAAGAAAAAAGGAACTACCATAGCTCCTATCCATATATTAGATAATAAAAGTGGAGATTATAATATAGATGTTTTAAAAAAATATTTCCCCTCAAAAGATGTAGTTTTAATAAAGGGAATAAAAAGAGAGCAGGGCCTCATAATACCTAAAGGTAATCCCAAAAATATAAAAGGAATTGAAGATTTAATCAGAGATGATATAACATTTATGAATAGACAAAGGGGAGCAGGTACACGTATTCTTTTGGACTATCTTTTAGAAAAATTAAAGATAGATAATTCTAAGATAAAAGGTTATGAAAGGGAATCTACAACTCATCTAGCAGCTGCAATGTCAGTAAGTTCTTTAACTTGTGATACAGCTCTTGGAGTTAAATCTGCAGCAGATATATTAGATCTTGATTTTATATTTGTTGGTGATGAAGATTATGATTTTGCAATCTTAAAGGAAAGTCTAAAAGATGAGAGAGTTTTAAAATTTATTGAATATATAAGATCGGAAAAATTTGCAAAAGAGATAGAAAAGATACCGGGATATAAATTAGAAGATCCAGGAAAGATAATAGAGATATAATATTTATAAATCAAAATTAAAAGAGGAGAAAATCATGAGTAATATAAAGGGAAAGATCCTTGCAATAAATATAAGTGAAACAAAGGGTGTTGTAAAGCAACCTATAGAAAAAGGTGTATTTAAAATAGATCATGGTTTAGTAGGAGATGCCCATGCTGGTAACTGGCATAGACAAGTTAGTTTATTAGATAATACCAGTATAAAAAAATTAAAAAATTTAGATAATGTAGGGTTTTGTACAGGTAAATTTGCTGAAAATCTTACAACAGAAGGGATGGTTTTATATGAACTACCAATCGGAACAAAATTAAAAATTGGTGAAACCCTTCAAGAGATAACTCAAATAGGAAAAAATTGTCATGTAGGATGTGAAATTAAAAAATTAGTAGGAGACTGCGTAATGCCTAGAGAGGGTATCTTCACTAAGATTTTAAAGGGTGGAGAGATAAAAGCTGGAGATTTAATAGAAATAGTAGAAGGATAGAAGTTAGGAGGGAAAATAAATGGTTCAATCAATAGTACATATAGCTTTGGTAGTTAGAGACTATGATGAGGCTATAGAATTTTATACAAAAAAATTAAATTTCGAGTTAATCGAAGATACATATCAACCAGAGCAAGACAAAAGATGGGTTGTTGTATCACCACCTGGGTCAGTTGGGACTACTATTTTACTTGCTCGTGCTTCTAAACCAATCCAAGAAGAATTTATTGGAAATCAATCAGGTGGAAGAGTATTTTTATTTTTAAATACAGATGACTTTTGGAGAGATTATAATGAGATGGTTTCTAAGGGTATTGAGTTTGTAAGAAAACCAAAAAAAGAAGATTATGGAACAGTTGCAGTATTTAAAGATTTATATGGAAATCAGTGGGACTTGTTACAACTAAATGCCAATCATCCAATTGCAAAAAGAATTAAGTAAAAAATAAAAGTTAATAAAAGGACACTGTTTAGTTTTCAGTGTCCTTTAAAATTAATAATTAAGAGCCTTTTGGAAAGTTTCTTTTCCTTTACCAGTTATTACTGGAATATTTAATTCAATCATAGTTTCTTCTAATCTATCTAATACAACCTCAAGGATTTTATCATCGATATTACCCATATGAGATATTCTAATTATTTGTCCTAAGTATGGTCCATATCCACCTGCAATATCTACACCTTTTCTATATAGAGTTTCTCTGAATAAGGCATCATCGATCTCTACTCCTTCAGGATATTTGATATTAGCTAATGAGCAAGTTCTCTCCCCTTCTTTTTCAACAAACATAGAGTATCCCATTGCAATTAAACCTTCAGAAAAAGCTTTTGCATTTCTAATATGTCTATCATATCTAGCTTCTATCCCCTCTTTTTTCATTAATGTAATAACCTCTTTTAATCCCCAAATAAGAGTTATTGGTGGAGTTGAAAAGTATTTAGAAGGGTCTTCCATAACTGGTAACCAGCTATTTAGATCATTATAAAATTCATAAATTTTTCCTAGATCATCTCTTCTCTTTAAAAGTTTTTCAGATGTCCAGATTATAGATAATCCAGGAGTCATTCCAAATGATTTTTGTGATCCAGTAAACATAATGTCTACCCCAGCCTCATCTAGATAGATTCTTTCAGAACCAGCAGAACAAACAGTGTCCAAGATAAAAATAATATCTTCAAATTGTTTTAACATATCTCTGATTTCAAATATAGGAGCCTTTACCCCAGTTGAAGTATCTACATGGGTAACTGTTATAGCTTTATATTTATATTTTTTTAGTTGGGCCTCAATTTCAGATACTGGAACTATAGTACCATCTTTAGATTTTAAAAGATCGACTTGAATATCTCTTGAATTACATATATCTATAAATCTATCTCCAAATGATCCATGGGAAACAACAAGAACTCTGTCTCCTCTTTTAACAGTATTACATATTGCTATTTCCATTCCCAGAGTACCTGTTCCTGGTATAACAAATGCAGTGTGTGATCTCCAAATATTTTTTAGATCTTCTATAACACTTTTCATATCAGATATAAACTCGGGATCTCTAAAAGATACCATTTTTTTTGTCATAATTGTTTCTATTTCTTTAGCCACTGGAGTTGGACCAGGTTGCATGAGTAACATATAAAAAAACCTCCTCAAATTTATTTTATTAATCCTATCTCTTATTTTTTAATAAGTCAATGATTTTTTCTATATATTTTTTATTATTTAATAAGGTCTAGTTATTTAATTTTTAGATTGAAATTATAATTTTTTAATCCTAAAAAAAATTGTATACAAATTTATTGTGTTTTTAAATACACGTTATTAATTTATAAAAGTCAATATGTTTTAATTATTAAATAAAAATAATAGGTTGTTATGATGTTTTAATGAAAAATAACAGAATAAAAAATAAGAAAGTACTACTATTTTACGACTTATTTTAAATAAAATTATTTTCTGAATTTTATATCGAGTTATATTAATAATTATATATAAAATTCTTCTTGACACTTAGCTTTATTTAAACTAAAATAATTGTATACAATTTTAGAGGGGAGGATATTATGATTACATTAAACCAAAAATCAATTTTTATTTCAGAGGAAAATGAAATATTAAAAGATGTAAATAACTTAAAAAAAGAAGAAGCTAAAAAAAATACACTAACTTATTCAATACTAAAAAACCATAATATAACAGATAACATGGAAAATTTACAATTAAAATTTGATGCAATGGCATCTCACGATATAACATATGTAGGAATTGTTCAAACTGCAAAAGAGAGTGGTTTAAAAAAATTCCCATTACCATATGTCTTAACAAACTGTCATAATTCATTATGTGCAGTAGGTGGAACAATTAATGAAGATGATCATGTGTTTGGATTAACTTCAGCTAAAAAATATGGTGGAATATTTGTACCAGCACACCAAGCAGTAATTCATTCATATATGAGGGAAAATTTTGCAGGTTGTGGAAAGATGATCATTGGTTCAGATTCTCATACAAGATATGGTGCTTTAGGTACTATTGCAATTGGTGAAGGCGGAGGAGAATTAGTAAAACAACTTTTGGAAAAAACATACGATATTAAATATCCTAATGTAGTGGGAATAAAACTAAATGGAAAACCTAGACCTGGGATTGGTCCTCATGATGTAGCATTAGCTATTATAGGAAAAGTATTTAAAGGTGGATATGTAAAAAATTCAGTAATGGAATTTTTTGGAGAAGGGATCAAAAATTTATCAGTTGAATTTAGAAATGGTATAGATGTAATGACTACAGAGACAACTTGTTTGACTTCTATTTGGGAAACAGATGAAAAAGTTAAAGAGTATCTAGAGAATCATAATAGAGGAAATGATTATAAAAAATTAAAGAGAACAGGTATAGCTCATTACGATGGATTAGTAGAAGTAGATCTATCTAAGATTGAATCTATGATAGCGATGCCTTCTCATCCAAGTAATGTATACTCTATAAAAGAGTTATACGCTAACTTAGATGAAATATTAACTAAAGTAGAAGCTGATTGTAAAAAATTAGGAATGAATATAGATCTAAAATCAAAAGTTAAAGACGGTAAATTAAAAGCTGAGCAAGGAGTTATAGGTGGATGTTCAGGTGGAACTTTTGAGAGTATTACTGATGCTATAGATATAATGAAAGGGAAGGTTGTAGATAATGAATTTAATTTAAGTTTATATCCAGGAAGTCAACCTGCCTATATTCAATTAGCTGAACATGGATATACTGTCAAAGCAATGAAATCAGGAGCAGTTATGAGAACAGCTTTTTGTGGTCCTTGTTTTGGAGCTGGAGATACTCCAGGAAATAATCAATTAAGTATTAGACACAATACAAGAAACTTTCCATCAAGGGAAGGATCTAAACCAGGAAAAGGGCAATCTTCATCAGTGGCATTGATGGATGCAAAATCTGTTGCAGCAACTGCAATTAATGGTGGGTTTATTACTGCAGCAACTGATTTAGATGTAGAATATATCAATCCAAAGTACACTTACGATGATTCAGTTTATAAAGCAAAAGTATATAATTATGGGGAAAAGATAGAGCAAGAAGAAAATAATTTAATAGAAGGACCAAATATCAAACCCTGGCCAAAGATGCCTGAATTAACTGAAGATTTAGTTTATAAAATTGTAGCTTACATAGATGATCCTGTAACTACAACAGATGAGTTGATCCCATCAGGAGAAACTTCATCATATAGATCAAACCCTTATGCATTATCAGAATTTACATTGTCAAGGAGAGTTCCTGAATATGTTGAAAGATCAAAAGCTGTAAGAGAATTTGAATATTCAAGGGAAGTTGGAGAAAATCCATTTGAAAAATTTGAAGAATTGAAAAAAATTGCTTCGAAAGTTGAAAAATTATCTTCACTAAAATTAAATGAAATTGGAATTGGGTCGCTAATCTATGCTAATAAACCAGGGGATGGTTCTGCAAGAGAACAAGCAGCATCGTGTCAAAAAGTATTAGGTGGATGGGGAAATATCTGTAAAGAATATGCAACTAAAAGGTATAGATCAAATGTAATCAACTGGGGAATGTTACCATTTACAATTGATAGTGAAATTCCATTTACAGAAGGAGATTTTTTATTAGTTAAAGATGTTAAAACAGCTTTATTAGAAGGGAAAACTGAAGTTAAAGCTTATGTTTTAGGTAAAGAAATAAAGGAATTTAATTTAAAATTAGAGAATTTAAATTCTACAGAAAGACAAATAATAGTTGATGGATGTTTGATTAATTATTATAGAAAACAAAATGAATCTAAATATTAAAATTAAAAAGAAGTTGTTATATAACAACTTCTTTTTAATTTTATTTAACTGGATTATTGAATGAATTAAGTATAGAATTTTTTGCATTTATAAGATGAATTTTATTTATTCTTTTAGCCTCAGGTAAATTTTTATTTTTAATATTTTTAAATATTTCTAGATGTTCTTCATAAGCTTCTTTCATTCTCTCAGGATTTTGTAGAGAATTTTTTCTAAGTTTCGAGATTATAAAATCATAATTTTTGAGAACTTTAATAGTAAATTCCAGATCAGAACTTTTGTAGAGAAGATCATTATATTTTGAAAAAAGTTTTCTAGAAGCATCCCAATTTTCAGCATGGAGTTGAAGATTTGTAAGACTCAAATTTTCTTCGATATCTGTTTGTGCCTTACCAGAAGTTGCGATGGCATCAAGGAGTATATCTTCAAGAGCCATTCTAATTTTAAACATCTCTTCGATTCTTTTTACAGTCATATGCATAATTTTAAGTCTTCCATTAGGAAGTCTTTCTATGATGCCTTCTATCTCTAATTTTTTTATAGCTTCTCTAAGTGGTGTTCTACTGACATTTAATTTATTGGAATAATCTATTTCAATTATTTTACTTCCGAAATTTAAAGTTCCTTCAATAATATCATTTTTAATAATGTCATATATATGATCACTAATATTTTTTCTAGCTTTAATCATTTTTTTCCTCCTTAAGTACATCAATATGATTATATACAATTTAAAGAATAAAGTAAAATTAAAATTAAGATCAATTAAAAAGATTAATTTTTATTTTAAAGTATTATTGTATACAATAATAGAAATAATTTTTATAAAAAAAAATTAAAATAGATGGATATTAATGAATAATAGTCTTTTTTTTTAGTTTAAAATGGTCATAATGTAATATATTCATTCTATTTCAGAATAAATATAAAAATATTTGTACACAATTATTGACTTTTTAAAAAGAATAAAGTATTATTATAACAGAACAAAGTAATATAATTTAATTAAGGGGGAATATTATGAAAAAAACAATTGGTTTAGTTGTTACAATGATTGCTTTAATAGGAGTGATGACTGGATGTGGTAAAACAGATAAAGACGCAAGTTTTCCACAGAAGAAAACGGTAGAGATAATAGCACCAGCTAGTCCTGGTGGTGGATGGGATTCAACTGCAAGAGCTCTTCAAAAGGTAATTAAAAATAATAAATTAGCTGATGGTGTAAATGTAATAGTAACAAATCAACCAGGAGGAAGTGGAAGTGTAGCTTGGAATGGTCTTATATCTGGGAAGGATTCACACAAAGTATCAATGGATTCATCTTATATATATCTTAATAAAATGCTTGGAATGGAAGATGCACCTACAATTCATGATGTAACTCCAATAGCAACTCTTACAAATGAATGGATTGGAGTATTCGTAGCAAAAGATTCTCCATATAATTCTGTAACTGAATTATTTGAAGCTGTCAAAGCAGATCCTCAATCAGTTCAATTTGTAGTGGCACCAGGAAAAGGAAACGATGATCATTTAGCAACATTAACTACAGCAAAAGCTTATGGAGTGGATGTAGCAGAATTTGATAAAACTATAGCAGCAACTTCTACATCTGAAATTCTTACTGGTATTATGGGTGGATTTTATGACGCATGTTTTACTGGAGCTTTAGAAGGTTTAGAATTTGTTAAAGCAGGACAAATGAAGTGTCTTGGAATCACAGCAGATAAAAGATATGAAGGAGAATTTTCTAACATTCCTACAATAAAAGAACAAGGAATAGATGTTGTATTCCCTCACTGGAGAGGAATCTTAGCATCACCTGATATGACAGCAGAAGAAATTGCTTGGTGGGATGATTTAATCTCAAGAGCTGTAGCGACTGATGAATGGAAAGAGATCTTAAGTAATAACGAATGGGTAGATTATTATAGAAACTCTTCAGAAACTAAAGAGATGTGGGAGAAAGAGTTCCCTATATATGAAGAACTTGCAGAAACATCTGGTTTAAAAAAATAATAAATAATTAAAAGTTGGTAAAAGGTTCTAAAGTGAGGACCTTTTACTACCTTAGTATATAAATACATATATAAATACATATATTTATTTACATACTAAGGATTGCCATATTAATGAATTAATTTGTTTGAAACAAGGAGAGTAAGTTAATGACTGAAAATAAAACTATAGGAATAGCAGGTATTATAATAGCTACAATCTATGGAGTAGCGGCATTTGGATTAAAAAATCCATCACCTTCATTACTAATAGGACCTACAATATTCCCAATGATTATAACTGTAGGGACATTCTTCTTTTCACTGGTTCTTATAGCAGAAGATTACACGAAGAATGCAAAGAAAAAAGTAATAAAATATGACCCTAAGGTATTAAAGGCAATGGGAATGTACACGGGAGTATTCGCAATATATATTCTTATTTTTGAAAAATTAGGTTTTTTAATCTCAACGATACTAATGTTGACATCATTATTATTTATACTCAATAAAGGAAAGTCTCAATATAAGATCAATTTAATACTTGGATTTTTATTTCCACTTATTTGTTATATAATTTTTGCAAAAATATTCACGATATCATTACCACGTGGGATATTAACATTTTAATTTTTTAGGAGGAAACTTTAATGAACGAATTATTAGTAAATATTGCGGGAGGATTTGGTGCAATATTTAGCGTTTATACTATTCTTTGGATTACATTCGGAGGCTTACTTGGAACAATAATAGGAATGTTACCTGGATTAGGACCTGCAACAGGAGTAGCTATATTAATACCTCTAACATTTGGTATGGATCCTACAGCTGCATTAGCTACAATGGTATCTATCTATTTTGGAGCGATGTTTGGAGGTTCAAGATCATCTATATTACTTAATACTCCAGGAGATGGAGGAGCTATTGCGGCTACTTTTGATGGATATCCTATGGCAAGAAATGGAATGGCAGGAGAAGCTTTAGCTATCTCAGCATGGGCTTCACTTATTGGAGGTATTTTTTCTGCAGTATTTCTTGCGATATTATCGCAGCCGATCTCAGAGTTAGCGATAAAGTTTGGTCCTCAACAATATACTATGTTGATGTTATTTGCTCTTATAGCAACTACAACTATAGCTAAAGGAAATATGATGAAAGGTATGTTAGCTACCTTTTTAGGATTGATGGTATCTACAATAGGTGCCGATACTCTTACTGGATCAACAAGATTTACAATGGGAGTAGCAGAATTATATCAAGGAATTGATTTCTTAGTTCTTATAATAGGATTTTATGCTATTGGAGAAGTATATATAAATTTTGATAAACTTCTTTATATAAAAGAAGGAGAAAGATCTACTGATGAGATAGCAGTTTCTAAGGTTAAATTAACTAAAGAAGAATTTAAAAGATGTCTTATTCCAATACTTAGATCTACACCTCTTGGATTTCTTATTGGAGTACTCCCAGGAGCAGGAGCAACTATAGCAACTATGGTTTGTTATTCTACTGAGAAGAGTTTATCAAAAAATCCTGAAGATTTTGGTAAGGGAGAAATTGTAGGGTTAGCTGTACCAGAAGCATCGAATAATGCAGCGGCAACAGGGGCGATTATACCAATGCTTACTTTAGGAATACCAGGATCTGGTACTACAGCTGTAATGATTGGTGCACTTATGATGATCGGTGTAAAACCAGGGCCACTGTTTTTTACAACTCAGGGACATATAGCTTGGGCAGTAGTAGCGAGTATGTTTGTAGCAAATATAATACTTCTTATAATTAATTTACCCCTTGCTACTCAATTAATAAAAGTACTTAAGACACCACCAAAATTACTACTTCCATGTGTAATAACTCTTGGATTTATTGGAACATATTCACTTACATATTCAACAATAGACTTTATTATAATTGTAGGATTTGGATTTTTAGGATACTTTATTAAAAAGTTAGATATACCTGTAGCAACATTTATATTAGCTATGATTCTAGGGGTTAAACTTGAGACTTCATTTAGACAAGCGATGCTTATAGGAAAAGGAGATTTTGGAATATTTGCATCGGAACCAATTACTATATTTTTTATAGTAGCAACTATACTTTCAGTGTTTGGTCCAATATTAGGAAATTATATTAAAAGAAAAAAAACTTCAATGGCAGGACAAGTATCATAAAATACAATTAAATATTTAGAAGTATATCTCAATTTAATTAATAAAACTAAGAGACCTTTGAAAATAAGGTCTCTTTTTGAATAAATTGATAAATATATAGTTATCAATATGTAGTATTCATATGGAATAATTAATAAAAAAATTTGAAATTAAAAAAAAATATACTATACTATTATTGTATGATTGTTATATTAATGTTATCTCCGAGTGGAAGTTTCTAAGGGTATTTTTTATCTATGAAATAACACCAATGGGTCTTTTGGGAAACTAAATTTCCTCCCGTATTTGAAAAGGAGTAGATCAAAAATAAGGAGGAATATATTATGAAAATTTGTAGAATTGATATGGGTACCAAGGTTATTAGTTTTGAAGAGGTAAAACCTGAATATGTAGGGTTAGGTGGAAGGGGATTTACATCGAGAGTTATATCTGATGAAGTAGATGCAATAGCACATCCATTGGGGAAAAACAATAAGTTAGTAATAGCTCCAGGTCTTTTTGCAGGAACTGTAGCACCAAGTTCAGGAAGACTTAGTGTAGGAACTAAGAGTCCACTTACTGGTGGTATAAAGGAATCAAATGCAGGAGGAACCGCAGCACAAAGTTTAGCAAAATTAGGATATAAGGCAATTATTATAGAGAATAAACCTAAGGATCACGAATTGAATCTTATAAAAATAACTTCAGAAGGAGTAACGATAGAAGATGCTAGTTATTTAAAGATGAAAGGTAACTACGATGTAGGAAACATCTTAAGGGAAAAATATGGTGAAAAAATAACTGTAATGTCAGTTGGACAGGCTGGAGAAATGAGATTGACTGCTGCATCAATTGCAGTTACAGATCCAGAGGGAAGACCTACAAGACATTGTGGAAGAGGTGGAACTGGAGCTGTTCTTGGATCTAAAGGGATAAAGGCTATAGTTATAGATCCTGGAAAAGTAAATAAAGTTGAGTATTTTGATGGAGATAAATTTAGAGCAGCTGCTAGAATTTTTTCTAAAGCTGTGTTGGGTCATCCTGTATCTGGACAAGGTCTACCAGCTTACGGAACAGCAGTTCTTGTAAATATATTAAATGAGGCTGGTGGTTTACCAACTGATAACTTTAGAGATGGTCGATTTGAATTTGCAGAAAATATTAGTGGAGAAACAATGTTTGAAACTATTCAAAATAGAAAAGGTAAAACAACTCATTCCTGCCACCCTGGATGTATTATGAGATGTTCTCAAATTTATAACGATAATAAAGGAGATTATCTCACAGGTGGATTTGAATATGAAACGATTTGGGCATTTGGATCTCACTGTCATATAAAAGATTTAGATTCAATAGCTAAGATGGATAAAATGTGTGATGATTTTGGAGTAGATACTATAGATACTGGAGTTGCAGTAGGACTTGCTATGGAAGGTGGGTATTTAAAATTAGGTGATGATAAGGGTGCAATAGAATTAATGAAAGAGATTGGAAAAGGTTCACCTATTGGAAGAATTATAGGTAATGGTGCTGCATTTACAGGACAGGCATTTGGAACAGAGAGAGTTCCAGTAGTAAAAAGACAAGCACTTCCAGCTTATGATCCAAGATCTGTAAAAGGACAGGGAGTAACCTATGCAACAACTCCAATGGGAGCAGATCATACAGCAGGATATGCAGTTACATCTAATATTTTAGGTATCGGAGGAGTTGTAGATCCATTAAAGAAAGAGGGACAGGTAGAATTATCTAGAAATCTTCAAATAGCAACAGCAGTTTTAGATAGTCTAGGTTTTTGTATATTTGTAGCTTTTGCTATATTAGATGATACAACAGCTTTTCCTGAAGTAGCTAATATGATAAATTCAAAATATAATACTAATTTTGATATCAATGAGATCCTTGCAAGTGGACAAGAAGTATTAAGATTAGAAAAAGCCTTTAATGAAAGAGCTGGAATAACAAAAACTCAAGATAGATTACCTGAATTTTTTAAAGAGGAACCAGTGGGACCTCATAATGTAACCTTTGATATTACAGATGAAGAATTGGATAAGACATTAGAATTTTAGGGGTGTTAGATGGGAAATATTAATATTGAGTTGAGACTTTTTGCTTATCTGAGGGAGCTACTTCCTTTTGAGAGCAGAGGATTAAAAAAGATGAAGATAAAAAATAATCTGACAATAGATAGATTGATGGATGAAATTGGAATTGTAGAAAAAGAAATTATGATAGTTATGATAAATGGTCTGAGAAAATTAGATTATAGTAAAACTATGAATGAAGGAGACAGAGTAGCTATCTTCCCACCTGTAGGAGGTGGATAGGATGGACAGATACTCCAGAAATAAAAAAATGATATCTTTAACTGAACAGGAAACATTATCTAGATCAACAGTAGTTGTCTTAGGTGTTGGAGGTTTAGGTGGATACGTCATGGAGATGCTCACAAGGATAGGAATAGGAAAACTTATCCTTGTAGATTATGATAGATTTGAGACAACTAATTTAAATAGACAGATAATTTCTACAGAAATTAATTTAGGATTATTAAAGGTAGAGGAAGCTAAAAAAAGAGCAGAGATTATAAATTCGAAGATAGAAGTTATAGGAGTCAATAAAAAAATTTCATATAATAATATCGATGAAATTATAAGAGGGGCAGATGTGATAGTAGATGCATTGGATTCTTCTAAATTAAAAAAAATTGTAGAAGTTTCTTGTAATAGAAATAAAATTCCTATGGTTCATGGAGCTATAGGAGGGTGGATAGGACAAATAGCAGTAATAATGCCAGGAGATTTTATCTTAGATAAAATTTATAAAAAGGATGACCTAGAAAATAAGTTAGGAAATCCTAGTTTTACTCCTGCATTAGTAGCTTCCATCCAGGTAGGAGAAGTTATAAAACTTATATTAAATAAAGGAGAGCTATTAAGTAATGAGGTACTATATATTGACCTTGAGTATAATAGTTTTACGAGATTAAAAATATAAAAATTAAAATAGAGGGAAACTAACATCGAGGTTATTTCTCTCTATTTTTATACTTAAAGTTTACTACCTATTGTAATAAATAGTATTTTATTATAAAATATATAAATTAAAGAAAATCAAGGGAAAGTTCAAAGATAATTATATTGTGGACTGTAGCTTTATTAAAGTGTATAATATAAAAAATGAATTTATTATGGGCATAGGAGAAAAAAATGAATATAAAAGAATTTAAAATTGGAACGATGCCAACAAATAATTTTTTGGTCTGGAAGGATAAAGAGGCTATTTTATTTGATTGTGGTGGAGAAAATTTATCAGAATTAGAGAGTTTTATAGAGAAAAACAATTTAACTTTAAAAAAAGTTATTTTTACTCACGGGCACCATGATCACATAGGTGGATTATTAAAATTAAAAGAGATCTATCCTGATGTAGTTGTATATATAGGAAAGGAAGAGGAGGAATTTTTAATAAATCCTAATCTGAGCCTTTCAAATTATTTAGTGAATACAGACTTTAAATACAAAGATAGTTATAAAACTTTAAAGGATGGAGATATTATAGATGGATTTTTAGTAATAGATACTCCAGGGCATACTAGAGGAGGTAAATGTTTTTTTCATAAAGAATTTGGAATAGTAATCGTAGGAGATACTATGTTTAAGGGAAGTTATGGAAGATATGACCTACCAACTAGTGATGGTGGTGCTTTGTTTGCGAGTTTAAAAAAATTATGTACTCTACTTCCTTCTGAGACAAAGGTATATAATGGACATACAGAGATGACTACTATAGGGGAAGAAAAAAATAATTTAATAAAAAATAGGATTATTATAGAGGAGGAAAGATGACAATAGAAAGAGCAACTTTATTGCTCAAGATGATGTCTAATCCAATAAGATTAGGGATATTAAGGGAGTTAACACTTAGAGATGAAATTTGTGTAGGAAATTTAGAGGAGATCTTAAATGTATCTCAGTCTAGTGCCTCTCAGCACTTAGCACATCTTAGAAATTCAGGAATAGTAAGTTCTAGAAAAAATGGAAAAAAAGTTTGTTATAAGGTTTCAGAGGAAAGTATAAAAGAGATATTAAAAATATTAAATATATAGTAAAAAAAATAACTTTCTTTTGAAAGTTATTTTTTTTATTTTTTTTTGGAATATCCTTATGTATAAATTCATTTGTATTAATTAAAATAAATACTTATTTTAGTTAATACAGTGAATAAAAAAAAATTATTTATGAGAATTATTACTGTTTTTGGGGAATAATCTAAGTGTAAAGCAAGATAACATCAATTAGGAATTCTGAAGTTAAAAACTTGAAGTTAAAAGCTTATTGTTTTTTTAAGTTTCGGAGGTGGGAAAGATGAAAAAATTATTATTATTATCTGCCATATTAGCTATTGGAGCAAGTTCATTTGCAGTATCTGAAGGAATTTCAACAAATATTGGAAAAAGTTGGCTTACTCCTAATGGAGACACTATGTATGGTTTTAGTTACGAACAAAATGCACTTGGAAATGGATTTGGAGATATAACTACTGGAGACAACGCTGTACACAATAATAAAGCTGTTAATATCTTCAGAGATAAAGGTAAGGGTTGGGAAGATATAGCAGCTACTCATATTACTCTTAATGTACTTGAGCCAATTAAGATTGAATCTGAAATAGACTTCTTGTATACTCAAGCAGTAGTAGGTGATGGATTAAATATTGGTGATATTGGATTTAGAATTTCTGGTATGGGTCCTGCAGAAGTTGAATTTACATTCAACGGTGAATTATTTGATCTTCCTGGTGAAGTAACAGTTAAAGGTCATAATGGATTCTATCCTAAGCAAACACGTTCATTAGGTGTTGGGGTAGAAACTGCATCAAGAATGGTTACATTATCTGGTGGAATAAAAGAAATAGAAGTTGATACATACTTAGATGATGTAGGTAGTGCTGGATTAAAATTTGGTGTGATAGTTGCTAGAGCAGAATATCAATAAACTTAAATAGTTAAAAAAAAGCAGGCTAAGGCCTGTTTTTTTTTATCAAAAAAAGTGAAATTATGAAAATCTAATAATTTTTTCAACTTTCAATATAAAATTGAAGGATTTTTTTATTTTATTAGTATCTTGTAAGTGTATATTATATTTTATTGGAGGTGTATAAAATGAAAAAATTAATTTTAATGTTTTTTTTATTGATAAGTGTTAGTTTTTCATTGGAAATTACTAGTGTAGATCCACTTGATTTTGGAATAGTTGTTGAAGGGGATAGGGATGTTTCTTTGACCGATGTAGGAGTTTATGTAGATGGAAGATCAGGAAGAAATGTGGAAATTATTGTTCCAGAAACCTATGATTTAAGTGGGAATAAAATGATTATAAGACCCAAGAGAAAAATAATAAAATTAGATGGTAATGGAAGGGGAAAATTTAGACTAGACATAAAATTAGAATTAAATAATATACAAGCGTATAAGACAATAACAGATAATTTTCCTATAAAGGTTAGATATATAAATTAGAGGTGAAATATATAGATTTTAATGAATTAAGTTAAAGGTATAAAAAATTGAACTTAGATATTAAAGTATACATTGATAAGAAATAGGATTTGAATATTTCAATTAGAAATAATTTGTAACAAAATTAAAGATGTTGATTTGGCTAAAAGCCACTTTAGGGGAGGATATGATGATAAAAAAAATTATACCTATATTCTTATTATTTGTATCTATAATTTCATTTGGACGAGAATTTAAAGGAAGTTATGAGGAAGGATATATAGAGATAAATGTTAATAAAAAAATTGAATATTCATTTTTTCCTATATATATGGATTATTCTTTAGAAGAACCCTATGTAGGAGTAATGAATTTATTTGCTTTAACTATGGCCAAAGGGATGAAAATAGACAGGGAAAAAAAGATGATCTATGGGCGTATGGGAGAGAGAGATTATAAGTTTTATTATGGGGACACTAAATATATTGTAGGGAAGGAAGATATATATATAAGGGGAACAGATCTATCCCAAGTCTTTGAATTAGAGAGTTATGAATGGAGTACAGAAACGTATATTCTTAAGTTAAAAACTAAGTTTAAAACTCCATATGAGATCTATGTAGAGCAAGAAGAAAGGATTAAAGGTTTGGATACTGATGGAAAGAAAAATATAGATGAAAGAGATATATATTTTCAAGAGAGAAAATTATTTACACCAGGAGTGATCCGACCCAGGTATACTAATTATGATATAGAAGAAGAAGACGGAACTTTTTCAACAAGATATGATACACATATGTTGTATGGGGATTTTACTACAACAGGATTTTTTCATCCAGATACTTATTTAGGTTATACAGCTTTAACATACAATGAAATTATAGATGAAAAAAGTATAATTGTAGGGGATGCTTATATGCAGACCTATGAAGTTTTAGGATCTAAGAATTTAACAGGGATAGCTATTCAAGATTGGAATGGTGTTGGAGATGTAGAGGTAGGTCAGACTACTATCAGGGGATTTGCACCTTTTAATTCAAGTGTAGAATTATATAGAAATGGTACTTTATATAGGTTTACTCGGGTAGGAGAAGATGGGACTTATTTATTTGAAAATATAGATATCCAAAATTACAATGATATCTATACAATAAAAACATATAATTTTGACGGTTCTATAGAGATAAAACAGGTTTCTATGATGAGTGGAAGTAAGATATTAAAAAAAGGTAAAGGAGACTATAATCTTTTAATAGGAACTTATAGGGAAATAAATGAAGATGACGACAATGAAAGGATTGATATAGAGGACAAACCTGTAGAAGGAAATATTATGTTTGCTTATGGTTTGACCAATAATCTGACAATAGGAACTGAATATATAAATGATCTCACAGAAAAGAGAAGTGGGGATATTACCTATAATTATCCTACAGAATTATTGGGATTAAATCTATACTATACAACTGGTGCAGTAAACTACCCAACATATTTTGAGTTTTCAGAAATTTATGATATGAAAGAAAAATATACTTATAATGATGTGACATTTGATGGTACTAAAAATAGATATACACATATAGGAAAGATTAGACAGAGGTTTGGGGGTAATGTACTTTCCTTGGAAGGTTATATGTACAGTGATTTTTTAGCCTTTTTAGATGGTTATGAAAATAAATATATTGTCGATTGGAGGGGGAATATAAATAATTATTGGGGATATAATCTAAGGTATGATAACTTAGATGAATTTGGATATATAGAAGAATATGGTAGTGTTGGTATATATAAAAACAAAGATAGGGTTTCTCATGAATTGGGGGTTATCTATCCATTTTCAAAAGATTATGGAAATACTGAAGCATATTATAATTATTCAAATAGTGATATTGAAGTTTATAATACTAACTTAAATTTTATACTTCAATTAAAAACTGATTTTGAAGATTTTGAAGATGAAACGGATCTGAAAGTAGCTCTTAGAAGTGCAGAAAATAATAAAATAAAAGCAGGTATTTATGCAAGGTATAATAGTAAAAATGAATATGAAGTAGGACTGGAAGTAAACTATAAAGTCTTTAATTGGCTAGAAATTATAGGTGATCTAATCCATGATGAAAATGAAACGACCTTTAGTGCTGGTGTTGACATGGAAAAAACTATTATTTTAGAAAAACCACTTACAAATAATTCAAATCCATATCCAAGTAGGTCTTGGATGGAAGGAAAAGTATTTATGGATGATAATAATAATGGAAAATTTGATAGTGATGAAGTCTTGCTAAAAGGTGTAGAGGTAACAGTGGGAAGGAAAAAAGGAGTGACTGGAGAAGATGGAGTGTATTTTATAGACAACATTAGTTCCTACGAAGTAAAAGATTTTGAAGTTAATATAGAGACCTTAGATCCTATGTTAGAAGCAGCTAACAAGAAGAAACATATTAAGTTATATCCAGCAACTGGAGGACATATGGATATTCCTATTCAATCTATTTCAGTAATAATGGGAGATTTAGAGTTTAGCATGGAAACAGTAGATGGTGTGACACGTTTTCCAATAATATCTCAGCTTTATATTCAACTAAAAACTTTGGATGGTAAGATAGTAAAAGAGGAAAGGATGGAACCAGAAGGATTTTATATGTTAGATAAAATTCTCCCAGGGGAATATATTTTAGAGATGGATTATAGGGGAGAAGGGACTTTAAACTTTGAAGAAAAAACTAAAAAGTTAAATATTAAATTGGATAAATACGGAAGTTATTATGAAGATTATAATTTTAAAGTTATCTCTTATGAAAAGGAGTAGGTGATATTAATGTTAAAAAAAGTAATTATATTTATGTATCTATTTATGACTTCGGTTTTATTTGCTAATTTTCAGGTCGCTCCTCAAATTCAAAAAATGGATCTAAAGAGACCTGGGACTCATAAGATCTTTTTAAAAAATGATACTAATAAATTAAAGAAAATAAAAATTTATTCTGAAAGGCCGAGAGATCAAAAAACCAAAGATCTATATATGGGAGATTGGATTATTGTATATCCTAAGTTGGTATATCTTAAACCTAATAGTAAAAAAGTTGTAAGGATAGCTAGTAGACCTCCAAAGGATCTTCCAGACGGAGAATATAGAAGTAACTTAGTATTTGAAGAGATCCCAACAAAAAAATATGATAATAGTGAAAAAGATGAGACCAAGGTAGGAGTTAATATAGAAATAATTCATATATTAGTTTCTACAGTATATGGTTATAGTGGTAAATTAGAGTATAGTGGAATTTTTGATGATTTTCAGGTTATAACTGATAATGAACAGACATATTTGGCATCTAAGATAACAAATACTGGAACAACAGCTTTAGATATTGTTTATAAAACAACATATTATGAAAATATGAAAGAGTTAAAAACAGAAAATTTATTGATAGGGAAGGCTATGAGGGAGAATTATAAAGATTTTGTTGTAGAATTAAATGAAATTTCAAAGGATACCGATAGAATGAAGATAGAATATTATTATAGGATAAAAAAGGATGAAAATAGAGTAAAGGAAGGAGAAGAAGAATATGATGAATTTAAATTGGGAGAAAAAATTATCTCCATAGAAAGGGTAAGTAAGGAAAAATATTTAAAAGAATTGGAGAAAAAAATAGAGAAAAATAGTTAATAAAAAAAACTCAAGGTTATCCTTGAGTTTTTTTTATAGAGAGATCCAATAAATAATTTATTTTTTTATCATGAGGTTCAAAGGGAAGATCTTTATAGAGTTGGAATCCATAGTATGGAGCTACTATAGTTCCAGGATAATCGACTAAAAAATTATCATAGTACCCCTTTCCAAAACCTATACGATTTCCATTTAAATCAAATGCAAGTCCTGGAATAATAACTAAATCTATTTTTTTAGCTTCTATATAGGTTCCATCTACCTCTCTTATTTTAAATAAGTTATCAATATTAAATTTTTCACTACCATCATAAATAACTCCTACTAGTCCATTATCTTTTAATATTTTAGGGAGGATTAAAGTTTTTCCATTTTCTAAAATATGATTATTTATAAAACTGGTATCTATCTCCCCACCAAAATTCATATAGGACATGATAATTTTAGCATCTGTATAGATAGGAGAGTTTATAAGGATATTAAAAATTTTTTCAGAATAATTTTTAATAAATTCCGAGGAGAGGTTGTTTCTTTTTTCTAAGACTTCAGATCTTATTTGTTTTTTATCCATTGACTTGCTCCATTATTTTTTTTATTTCTTCCATATCTTTCCAAGTTAGCCATTTTGGGCTACCTTTTTTTTTGTCACTGTTTCTAATTAAAAAATTAGGATCATAGATAGGGATTACTTTTATTCCACCATCCCAATCATAATTTTTACCACGGATCTCAGAAATTTTTAATGTATTATCCCTGATTAAAAATCGACTAACTTCTTGTCCTAGGGCAACTATTATCTTAGGATTTAAAAGAGCAATCTGCATATCTAAAATATCTGAATATACTTTTATTTCTTCACTAGAAAGATCTTTTAATCTTAAATTACATTTTACAATATTAGTAAGATAAAATTTTTCAGATGGTAGATCTACTAATTCATATAGATTTTTAAAAAAGACACCACTACTATTAGGAGCGACCCTTAGATTTTCATCCTCAAAAAGATTGGGATCATCTCCTATAAACAAAATACTAGAATTTTTATTTCCTCCTCCTAACAATACTTTATTATCTTTCTCCTTTTTTTTAAAGATCTTACAGGTATTTATCTCAAAATTGAGTTCTTCCCATAGATTGTTAATTTTCATATTTTCCTCCTATCTTTTCTTTTCTTTTACTAACAAATAAAAAAATGATGAAGACTAGGTTCTTCTTTTTTTATTTTTTTGATTTATATATTGGTGTAACGGTATTTTGTCTTACAATTTCAAGATCTATATCTATATTATTTTTTATGAGTTCAAACTCCACAGCATTATAAGCAAGATCATAGCAATTACTGTCATTACTCACATGAACTAAATAAACCTTCTCTAAGTCATCGTGATATAACTCAGTTAAAAATTTTGCAGTATCGACATTGCAGAGATGTCCATTACGTCCCTTAACACGGGATTTTAGATCCCAAGGATAATCACAACTCATTAGCATATTATAGTCGTAGTTACATTCAATAATAGCAATCTGAGAGCCTTTAAATTGCTCTCGCACAATATTAGTTATATGACCAATGTCAGTAGCTAGGGTAAGTTTTTTATCCATATATTCTATAGAAAATCCAATAGTTCTAACTGCGTCGTGCATAACATCAAATGGAGTTATAGATACATCATCTAAATAAAAATTTCCTTCTATAAAATTTAAATTAGAAGGACTTATTTTTCCTAGTTTATGTTGGCAAACATCATAACTTTCCCTAGTTATATAGACAGGGAGGTTATATTTTCTAGAGATGATTCCAGCTCCTAAAATATGATCCCCGTGTTCATGAGTTATAAGGAGTGCTTGGATATTACTAATATCCTCTCCTATAAATTCTAATTTTTCTTTTATTTTCTTACCACTAAATCCAGCATCGATCAAAATTTTAACTTTATCAACCTCGATAAAAGTAGAGTTTCCAGAACTTCCGCTCCCTAGTATTGATACTTTCATAAATTTTCCTTTCAAATTAAGTTACCTAATATTTTTTTAGCACTATTTTTTCAATCAATAATTTTATATTCCATATATTATATCATAATTTTGAAATAAAAAAAGGCAACTTATAGTTGCCAAAAATTTATAGAAAATACTTTTACGAGTTATCTATAATTTGAGATAGTATTAGAGTTAAAAGATTTCTCTAAGGATAAAAAAGTTTTATCAAGATCGTTAGTATTGATCTTTATAATCTTTTCATTAAGTTCGAACAACACTGTATAGACATTGTTAATCTTAGTAATACCACAGACAATAGAGACCCTATCGAATTCAAATACCCATTTATTCTTCCTTGATGAAATTTTCATAAAACTCCTCCTAGTTACCTTTATTTATATATAGTTATTATAACTGGATAAACTTTTTTTGTCAATAAAAACTATCTTTATTTTAAGATAAGTTTTTTATATAAAAAAGGAGGATCTTGATCCCCCTAAATTTTTTTTATTTAAATTTTGTTTTGATAACTTCAAGCCAATCATAGATCCTATCAGGAGTCATATCATCTTGGTTTTCTTCATCTAAAACTAATCCCATAAACTTACCTTCAACTATAGCTTCACATTCCTCAAAATTGTATCCATCTGTAGAAGTAAAACCAATAATTTCTCCACCATTTTTAATAATTATATTATATAAAACTTCCAAACCTCCTACAAATGATTCCCCAAATGTAGTTTGACTTCCTAAGCCCACAAGAGCCAAAGTTTTACCACTAAGATCAATTTTTTTAAAATCTTCTATAACTGCTTTCCAATGAGCTTCTAATTCCCCGAAACCATAACTAGGTGTAACTAAGATAAGATTTTCGAAATCTTTTATTTTTTCAATTCCATTGGCCACATTAAATATTTCAACTTCCTCTCCGAGGTTAAAATCAAATTCATCGACTATACCAATAGTTCTCCCACCAGTAGTTCCATAAAATAGTCCTATTTTTTTCATCTATATCAGCTCCTATTTAATTTTTTATTAGATCTTTAACAACTTCTCCAGCTATTATAAGCCCTGCCACTGAAGGAACAAAGGAGATACTTCCTACGTTTACAACTTTTTCTCTAGAGTTATTTAGATTTAAAGGTTTTGTGGCAACCTCTGTAGAAAAAACTGTTTTAACTTTATTAATCCTTCTTTTTTTGAGTTCCTTTCTTATAGTTCGAGCTAAGGGACAAACACTAGTTTTAGTAATATCAGCAACTTTAATAGTAGTAGGATCTAATTTATTTCCAAAACCCATAGAAGAGATTATGGGGATATTTTTTTCTTTACCGATCTCAATTAAAGATAATTTAGCCGAAACTGTGTCTATAGCATCTACAATATAATCATATTTAATATGTTCAAATAAAGTCCTTGAATTCTCAGGGGTAACCTTTAAATTATGGATATTAACTATGGTATTGGGATTTATATCTAAGATACGATCTTTAAATAACTTTGTTTTTTCCTCTCCGATAGTTTTATGGTTAGCTATAAGTTGTCTATTTAGATTGGTAATATCTACAGTATCAAAATCTACCAGAGTTATAGTCCCAACACCTGCACGGGTTAGTCCTTCAATTGTAAAACCTCCTACACCACCTAAACCAAAGATAATTACGGAAGAATTTATTAATTTTTTTGTTTTTTCATCTCCAATCAAGAGAGACTGTCTACTAAATTGTTTCATTCTAAATTACTCCTTTTAATATCTTATTTTTTATTTAAGTAATAATAAGATATTTATATTATAAATAATTATATAATATTTGATTTTTTTAATCAAGAATAAAAAAAATAAAAAAACCATACTAAAAAGTATGGTTTTTTCAGAACCTACACAATATTTTTATTAGGGAAAAAAATATTGTATGGGCTCAAATAAGAAATAAAATTATTACTAGGGAAAGAATATTTATTTCTTTATAATATTATATTAAATTTTTTTAATATATGCAACTTAAATTTATTTTATTTAAGGGAAAATAAAATTTTTTAAGTTTACTAAGAAAAATAGTTAAGGCTAATAGATCTGCACATCCTCCAGGACTAATACCATTTTTTTCATTATGAAAATTTAAATTATTAATTTTTGAAATATTATCTAAATTATGGAAACCTCCTAAGTTTATTAAATTTTTAGAATTTTTTTGTAAATTTAAGAGGGTATCATAGTCGTGTCTATGAAGGATAGTTGTATCTTGACATTGACTCATAATTCCTAAAAGTGTTTGAACTAAACGATTGTTTTGTCCTAATTTTTTTGTAGAATTATAGAGGTCTAAGGAATAGTCAAAGACTATTGGAAATCCCATCTCTGCCTCTCCACGAACTCCACTAATACCATATTCTAAAAATATTTTTTCTCCATTGGTAAGGTTTGTTTTGGTACTAAGATTTTTAAGTTCACTTTCTACTATGCCAGTTGTCATATCTTTTATAAGTTTAGAGATCTCATCAAATTTTCCTTTATCATATAAAATTTTACTACTAGCAGTGATCCCTAAGCCTAAAACAAAGATCATTCCCTTGTGTGTGTTTATTCCTTTGGTTTTATTGTACATAGCTTTTTCAGCTTTTTCACCAATTTTTCTAACTTTTAAAAATATCTCGTTGATAGGGTCGTTAGAATATCCAGCATAGGCCATCTCTAAAAAATATTTGTTTAGAGTTGTGGTGCTGTCAACAAAGGTAAAATAATCCATATCTTTATGACTACCAGAAGATATAGGGGAAACTAAACCAAAGGATGGAAAGCAAGAAACCTCATAGATCATAGCTTCCATAGCAAACTCACTTAATTTAAATATTATGTCGTTATACATTTTTCACCATCCTTTTTAAAATCTGAAACTATGGTTTCGATATGTTTAAAAAGTTCCTCTAAACTGTGTTTTCTACTTCTTACACAATTATGGGCTAGATCAAAACAAATAAAACAAGTTCTCGGAGGATATCCTAGTTCAGTCCGGCTCAAAGTATGGTTGTTCAAATCTAATATGTCAAGGTCTACAAGTCTTCCTAAAGGGTGATTAATTTCTATATCTATAGCCATATTTTTTAATTTTATAGGAGAAGTATCGATACTCAAAAGAAAGATAGGACCCTCAAAGGAATCTATTTTTTCTATATGAATAGGTAAAACCCTAAGTAAAATTGTATCAAATATATTTTTTACAATATATTTAGTCGTTTTATTATTTTTGTCTGTTCCTGGGTAGTTAGCCCGGATTATAAGTAAGGGAAGGTTAAATTTTTTTATTACTTTTTCTTGCAAATAAGCGCGACTTTCTCTAGCATTTAAAATATCCATAGGATCTATCATAATTATTAATGGGGAGTATTAGAATTTATAATCTTCTTAATTACTTCCTTACCCTCCCCTGATCTTAAATAATTTAATGTTACTTCTGGAATAAAATCTGATAGATGTTCTAAAGCTTCTATCCCCTCTTTTTTTATAAGATCTCTCACTTTAGAAGCACTTATATAATTTTCAGGTGTAGATATCCATTTTCTAGGGATAATTTCTACTTCTATATCATTTTCTTCTAAAACTTTTACCAGTGAATCGTTATAATTTTTTGTTACAGGACAGTAAGGTTCCTCTCCCAACATCCTTTTAGTGATATTAAATTTTTTACAAAAATATTTTGAAAAAATAGTGGCATCTAATTTTGTATATGCACTTAAAACCTTAGTTTCTTCCCTTAGAAAATATGATGGGAAGGTAGCCGAAGATATAATATATTTCCCCCCAGGGATAACTGTGACATTTTCTAGATCTGCTACTCCATCCTTTACCATATAATATCTATCTGCAAATGGAAAGAGAGATTTATCTTCTTCAACTATAAATATAAGAACTTGTTCAGATCTTAAACTGGCTTCTTCAATAAGATACCGGTGTCCTAAAGTAAAAGGATTACAATTCATAACCAATGCTGTCTTTGGAGTGTCAGAGTCAACACTGTAGAGCATCTTCATAGTTGCTAAACTTTTGTTGATATCATTAAATCCATATTCTAATAAGGTAACTTCCTCAATACTGGCTATAACCTTATAACCAAAGGATTTAAAAATAGTTTCATAGGAAGGTTTTGTAAAGATAAATGAATGGAAAAACCCCTCTTGAAATAGCCTATCTTGAATAGTTGTGATAAGAAGATTTGTAATACCTTCACCTTGTAAGGAGTCATTGATAGCAAAACCTTTTAAAACATCTTTAGCTTTTGAGCAAGTAGCAATAATTTTATTGGAATCTCTAATCACAACTGTATAATCAATATCCTTATCATAATCTAATTGAAATTTAGAGAGGAAAGATTTAACTTCATCTACCTCTTCTATATTAGTTAAATGTAATTTTTCAACAATATAATTCATAATAAAACCTCCTTTTCTTTATAATTAATATACCATAGAAAAAAACAAGTGTAAATAAAGGAATATTATATAAGAATAAGATATAAAAACTTAAAAAAAAATTAAGTTTTTATGTTTTATTAGATTTTAATTTGCAAAAATAAGGAATAAAGGAGTATATTTAATAATAGGAAAAAAACAAGTGTAATAATTAATAATTTATAGATGCAAACATAATTATTTAATAATAATTTAAATAAAGGAGAATCGATGAAAGTAAATCAAAATGTTAGAATATTTATAATTTTAACCATAGGAGTATTTATCTACGGATATCTAGGATATTCATATTTAAGGGATAAAGAGTTGCATGAAATAAACTTTAATCTCTATAGATCTGCAAAAAATATACCATATTATTTAGGAGATGATTATACATTTGAAAAAATGAATGAAAATTCTTATACTGATGAAAAAATATTAAAAACAACTAAAATTTTAAATGAGATGTCAAGGATAAATAAAGTTGATTATCTCTATACTATAATAGATCAAAGGGGTATGCCTACTTATACAGCGATAGGGGGAGATACTAATAAATATAGGGAGAAGGTAATAAATAAAGATCTAACTGAACTTTATTGGATAAATTTTAAAGGTTTAGAAGATAGTTACATAGAGAAAACAAAAGATATATTTAAAAATAAAAATAAAAATATCTATTATATGGAAAATAGAGGTAAGGATGGAGGAGTTAGGTCAGTATATCTAAAATTAAAATCTAAAGATGGAAGAAATTATATCGCTGGAGCAGATATAAAGTTAAAAAATTTAAAATCAAGAATTTTTAAGAAATTTACCTATATAATATTAAATGGTCTTTTAATAATATTACTCATTCTTTTATTGATATCTACAATAAGAAGAATAATTGGTCAAAAAGAAAAGATTTCTGAGGAACTTTATATAAAATCTAATTTTGATAACCTTACAGGGGTTTTAAAAAGAGAAAAAGGGATGGAAAAATTAAATGAATTGATAAATGATAATGAAATTAATAAAAAAATATATTTTGGATTATTTGATATAGTAGATTTAAGTTATATTAACAATGAATTTGGTATGGATATAGGAGATAAAGCAATAACTTCTTTGGTTTTTATATTGAAGGAAACTTTTAAAAGTAGTGATAAGATTATAAGGCTGAATGGAGATCAATTTTTAGTAATTATCGAAGAGCCAATTGATTCAAAAGAGATAATAAAATTAGAAAAAATATTTTTAGAAAAACTAGAAAACTTTAATAAGATGAATAAAAATGGATATAAAATATTTATTTGTAAAGTATTTAAGAGATATGAGAAGAATTTATCTATAAAAACTACCATGAAGACTTTATTTGATCAACTTAGTTTTGAGAAAAAACATGGAGATGGTGCATTTTATTTGTTGGGGAATGATATAAAGAGAGGGATAGAGAATAAGGAGTTTAAAATTTATTACCAACCTAAAATAAATATAAAAACTAAAATAGTTGAATTTGAAGCATTGATGAGATGGAATCACCCTGAAAAAGGATACATTTCTCCATTAATATTTATACCAATAGCTGAGAGAACATCATTAATTATAGATCTAACTGATTTTTTGATAGAACAAGTAAAAAAAGATATAGTAAAGTTAAAAACTTCTGTATCATTAAATATATCTCCAATTCATTTTAATAAAAAATATTTTTCAGAAGAGATAATGAGCAAGCATGGGATCTTAAAAGGAATCAATTTTGAACTGACAGAAGGAGCATTTATAGATGATATAGATAAGTGTATTGAAAAAATGAGTGATTTAAAAAAAATAGGAATTAATTTTTCAATAGATGACTTCGGTACGGGATATTCCTCCCTCTCATATCTATCAAAGCTACCAGTGACAACTTTAAAGATAGACCGTTCATTTGTGGTAAATATGTTTGAAAGTTTAGAAGATATGAATATTATAAAAACTATTATTGAGCTAGGGAAAAATTTAGGATTAGAGGTAATAGTAGAGGGAGTAGAAACTATAGAGGAGATAGATATATTAAAAGATATAGGAATAGAGAATTTTCAGGGATATTATTATGGTAAACCAGAAGAATTAAAGGTTGTACTAAAAAAAATAGATGGAAAGGAGTATGTTAAGAAAATTTAAATAAAAAAATGGGGGGGGGGAGATCCCGTTTTTTTATTTTTTTGTTAAAATAAATATATGTTATTTTTTTTTGACAAAGTATGGCATAATAGTATGTATAAAAAAAATAGGAGGAATTTCATTTGAAGAGATATAAATCTATAAAAATAAAAGCCTTTATATGGGCCTTTAGTATAATTTTTGTGATAGGAACAATACTCATTGGACAATCATATAAACATAGCAAAAATCTAGAATTAAAAGCAGGAGTAGCTAGATTAGAAGGAGACGCCAAGATAAATACTTTGAAGATTCAACAAAAAATACATCAAGCTACAGAGACAAACCAAGAATTTGCAGATATATTAATGACAATTAGAGATGATGACAGTGTTGATGACAAAAGAAGTTTTTTTGAAAAAATTATAGAAAAAAGTATGGAAAAACAGTCTGATATAGTTGGATATAATATTATAATGGAACCAAATATGTTTGGGGGAGAAGATTCAAATTATATTAACAATGAAAAATATGCTGAAAATGGACAATATATTTCATATATTAGAATAAAAAAAGGTGAGGCTGATATTTTAAATATTAATGAAATTTTAGATTCTGATTTTTATTTAAAAGCAAAAAAAGCAAAAGATACAGTTATTTCTAAGCCATATAATTTTACTGTAGATGGTGAAAAAAGATTAATAATGACTATAGCTAAGCCTCTATATGATGGAAAAGAATTTATAGGAGTTGTAGGGATAGATATCTCGATGCAATATTTTAAAGACTTAATATCTGAACTAGCTAATGCCAATGAAAGTATGGTTTTAGCAGATGATGAGGGGAAAATTATTTTTAATAATTTTAATTTTAGTTTAAATGGGAAAAATGTTTATAAAGTTGGATTAGAGATGTCTTCTGTTATCGATCAATTAAAGGTAAAAAAAATTATTTCAAGGGAAAACAAAGATAGATATGAGGCAATTTCAAAGGTAGAAATCCCCCAGATAACTAGTAATTGGTATATATATGTATTTACCGATCTAAAGATATTGACAAATGAAACTATGGAAATAACATATAGGAATATTAAAATTGGATCAGTAATATTACTTATAACTTTAGGGTTGTTATGGATTGCAATTGGTAAAGTTACTTTTCCAATTATTGCTTTTGTTAAAAAGATGAAAAACTTTGATTTTGAAAAATTAGATGTAAATTTGGATATAGAAAAGAACTCATCCCTTGAGTTGGTTGAGTTATCAGAAGGATATAACTCATTGATCAATAAATTAAAAGAGAATCTGAAAATAAAAGAACAGAATAGTTGGATTCGAAAAGGACAGTTAAATCTTAACAAGATTTCTCAGTCAAATCGTGATCTACAAAGTTTACTCAGTGATGTAATTTCATTTGTCACTAAAAAAATTGATGGACAAGTTGGGGTAGTATATTTACTCAGGGAAGAAACCGATGAAAAGTATTATAAAATGGCTGCAAGTTACGCTTTTAAAAGAAGAAAAGGATTGCCAACTACCTTTAAGCTAGGTGAAGGTTTGATTGGGCAGGCAGCTTTGGAAAAGGAGATAATAGTAGTTTCAGAAATTCCCGAGGATTATATATCGATAGACTCTGGAATAGGAAGCACTGCACCTAATAATATTATAGTCATACCATGTAACTACCAGGGTAAAGTTGTAGCTGTTTTGGAAATAGCTTCGATCACAGAATTCTCTGATCTTGTAATTGAATTTTTAGAGTTGGCTAAAGTAAGTATAGGGATTGCTATTAATAACATTCTAAACTTTGAAAATATTGAAAAATTATTAATAGCAGCTAATGAATACAGTGAAAAATTGCAGGTACAACAGGAAGAACTTCGAGTTACAAATGAGGAATTAGAAACACAATCTGTTACATTAAAAGATTCTCAAGCAGAACTTGAAAGTCAACAGGAGGAATTAAGAGTTATAAATGAAGAACTAGAAGAAAATACAGAATTTCTTGAGATACAAAAAAAAGAGTTGGAAAATAAAAATAAAGAACTTAATAATAGTCAAGAAGAGCTAGAAAAAAAAGCTAAAGATCTAGTTTTATCAAATAAATATAAATCTGAATTCCTTGCAAATATGAGTCATGAACTTAGAACACCTCTAAACAGTATAATGATTTTGTCGGAGTTATTGGGGGAAAAAAATACAAATTTAACTGAAAAACAAAGAGAATTTGCAAAGATAATCAATACATCAGGAAGTGATCTATTAAAATTAATTAATGATATTTTAGATCTATCTAAAGTTGAGTCTGGAAAGATGGAAATGAATATTTCAAAGATGAATATTGAAGATTTTAAAAATGAAATACTAGGGATGTTTGAACAGGTATCAGTTAAAAAGAACCTTCAATTTTCAATAGATATCTCAAATGAATTACCTAAAAATATAATGACCGATGAGATCAAAGTTAAGCAAATTATTAAAAATTTAATGTCCAATGCTTTTAAATTTACTGAAAAAGGAAGTGTTAATTTAAATATTAGAGGATATGGGGATAAGATTAAATTTGAAATAGTTGATACTGGAATCGGGGTATCAGAGGACAAAATTAAAACAATCTTTAACGCTTTTCAGCAAGAGGATGGAACTATAAGTCGTGAGTTTGGAGGGACGGGACTAGGGCTTTCAATTTCTATGGAATACACTAAATTATTAGGTGGAGAATTAACAGTTGAAAGTACTAAAGGTTTTGGAAGTAAATTTATTTTGACCCTACCTATGATCATGGATACTCTTGAGTTTGAAAAAGAAAAAACAAATATTAAAGAAAAGAAATCCAATGAATTAATAGGAGAAAAGAAGGAAGACTCATCAGATAAACTTATAGAAATACCCTATGTATTAGATGATAGAGATGATATAGATGAAGGTGATAAAGTACTTCTTATCATTGATGATGATCCAAATTTTGCTAAAATTATAATGGATATAAGTAGAACGAAAAATTTTAAAGTTATCGTTGCTGAAACTGGAGAGACAGGTTTATACCTTGCTGATTATTATATACCTACAGGAATAATTTTAGATATAGGTTTGCCAAAAATTGATGGATTAGAGGTTTTAGAAAGATTAAAAAGCAATAAAAGAACAAAAAATATCCCGGTAAACATAATTAGTGGTGGAGATTATGAAAAAAATATGTTTGAAAAAGATGTAGAATTTTTCAAAAAACCTGTAAGTAAAGTAGAAATTGAGAATATATTAAAAAATGCAGAACTAAGTGGATATAAGATCAAAAAAATATTGGTGGTTGAAGACAATGAGATACAAAAAAAAGCCTTGACTGAACTGATAAAAAAAGACTATAAAGATATAGAAATTTTTTCTAGTAGATCAGGGAAGATGGCATTAGAAATTTTAACTGAAAATAATATAGATTTATTGATATTAGATCTAGGGCTATTAGATTATAATGATTTTGAATTTATAGAAAAATTGAAAGAAGACAGTGATTTTTCAAATATTCCAATAATAGTTTATACAGGTAAAGAGATTGGTATAGAGGAAGAAAAAAAATTAAGAAGTAAAGTTGAAAATATAATTATTAAGGGAGATAGATCCAGTCAAAGGTTGCTAGATGAGATAAAATTATTTGTCCATAATGTAAAAGAAAATAAAAATGTTGTTACTAGTGAAGACAATGAAATATTTAAAGATAAAACTATATTAGTAGTAGATGATGATATGAGGAATGTATTTGCATTATCTAGTATTTTAGAGATGAATGGGATCCATGTAGAGGTAGCCAATGATGGTGTTGAAGCACTTGAAAAAATAAAGGAAATGAAAAAAATTGATCTAGTTTTAATGGATATTATGATGCCTGTTATGGATGGATATGAAGCGACTCGAGAGATAAGAAAGATAAATAAATTTAAAGATCTGTCAATTATTGCTTTGACGGCAAAAGCTATGAAAGGAGATAGAGATGATTGTCTTGAAGCTGGAGCCAACGAGTATCTCTCTAAACCAATTGATAAAAACAAATTATTATCTCTACTAAGGGTTTGGTTATAAATTATGGATCAGAAAAAATTATTAGAGATAGAGAATATAGAATTAAAATTACTTATCGATGCAATTTATTTAAGCTATGGTTATGATTTTAAAAATTATACAAAGAGTCATTTGAAAAGAAGAATTTTAAGGAGGGTCAAATTAGAGAACTTAAAAAGTATAACAGCCTTAACTGAAAAAATCCTATACGACAAAGATTCCCTCGACCAGATATTGTTAGACCTATCTATAAATGTAACAGAGATGTTTAGATTCCCTGAATTTTTTAAGGATTTGAGGAAAGATGTAGTTCCTCTTTTAAAGACATACCCATCTATAAACATATGGCATGCTGGGTGTTCAACTGGGGAGGAAGTAATGTCTATGGCAATTCTATTAAAAGAGGAAGGTCTATTAAATAGAGCCAGTATATATGCTACAGATATAAATAAAAAGGTATTAGAGATTGCAAAAGATGGGATATATAGGGTAGAAGATGTAAAAAAGTGGACAAATAACTATCAGGAAGCAGGAGGGAAAAAATCTTTTTCAGATTATTATGTTGCCAAATATGATCATGCTATATTTGATCAAGATCTATTAAAAAATGTTACATTTTTAGAGCATAACTTAGTAATAGACAAAACTTTTATTAATGCTAATTTAATTATTTGTAGAAACGTATTGATATATTTTAATAAAAAATTACAGGATCAAGTTTTAGAATTATTTGAAGAAAGTCTTATACCAGGTGGTATAATTGGTATTGGATCTAAAGAAAGTTTAAAATTTACAAGTGTCAATGAAAAATTTAAAAGTATAGCTTCTACTACAAAAATTTACAAAAAGAAGATAGGGTGTTAATATGAATTGTAAAGCTATTGTAATAGGAACGTCTGCAGGAGGTGTAGAAGCACTAAAGATTGTATTAAAAGATCTAGAGCCAAATATTAAATTACCTATAATTATTGTTATTCATATAAGGGAAAGAACAGAGGGATTTTCAAAAATATATCAAACTTTAAATAGATTAACTGTTAAAGAAGCTGAAGATAAAGAGGAGATAAAAGATGGTGTTATTTATTTTGCACCTTCAAATTATCACCTATCCATTGAAGATGATTATACTTTTTCTTTGTCATTGGAAGAAAAAGTTAATTATTCAAGACCATCTATCGATATACTTTTTAAAACAGCAGCTGAGGTATATACAGATGGTTTACTAGGTATAATATTAACAGGTGCTAATTCAGATGGTGCACTGGGACTAAAAAAAATAGAAAGATTAGGTGGAAGATGTATTGTACAAGATCCTAAAGCAGCTTATTTTGATATTATGCCCTTATCAGCGTTGAAATATGTTCCAAGTTCTAAACTTATGAGTTTAGATTCAATTAATAGATATATAAAAAAATTAGGAGGAGACAACTTGTGATTAATCATAGAACTAATATACTTATCGTAGATGATACTAGAGCAAATTTAATTTCATTAGAAGCTATCTTAGAAGGTGAAGATCTAAATGTAATTACTGTTTCTAATGGAAATGATGCTCTAAAAATATTATTAAAGGGAAAAATTGATATTATTCTTTTGGATGTTCAGATGCCAGGAATGAATGGTTTTGAAGTCGCAGAATTAATGAGAGCTAATAATAAAACAAAAGATATTCCAATTATTTTTATTACAGCTATTAATAAAGAGGAAGAATATATTTTTAAAGGGTATGAACTAGGAGCAGTCGATTATCTTTATAAACCAATAAGCAATGAAATTTTAAGAAGTAAAGTGAAGGTCTTTATTAAACTCAATGAACAAGCAAAAATAATTGAGGAAAAGACAAAAGCACTAGAGGAAAAGATAATACAACTAGAATTAGTGGAAAAACAGCTTAATCATCTAATTAGAATTGACGAATTAACTGGAGTCTATAATAGACGAGCTTTTGAGGAGATCTTTGATTTAGAATGGGCTAGAACTATTAGGAGTAGAGGTTGTTTTTCAGTATTGATGATTGATATAGACAATTTTAAAATTTTTAACGATACATATGGTCATCTTAAAGGAGATAATTGTCTAAAAAATATTGCCAAAATCATAGAAAGAACTTTAAAAAGAATAACCGATAAAGTTGCACGGTTAGGTGGGGAAGAATTTGTAGTGTTGTTGCCAGAAACAGATACTAAAGGAGCACAGTTAATTGCAGAGGAGATCAGAAAAAATATAGAAGATTTAAAAATAGTTAATGAAGAGGTTGAAACCTATGAATTTGTAACTGTTAGTATAGGGATTTCAAGTATTATTCCTACAAAATTTATTGATAAAAATGAGTTTATAGATCAAGCTGATAAAGCATTATATACTGCTAAAAAGAATGGTAGAAATATGGTCTGTGTATATAAATAAAAAGTTATAGATTATTATAAAAAAATTAGTATAGTATCTAATTTATTTTATCTAAATATATTTCTACAAGATTTTTTTTGTTTAAGAAACTCAAATAAAAAAAATCTTGTAGAAATATATAGTATGATGGTATAATAGTTATTGGTTAAAAAATAAAAAAAGTTTAGGAGAAAAAAATGGAAAGCAAAGTATTTGATTTAAACTATATAGGTTTAGATAATCTCATCTTTAAATATGAGATAGATAGTTGCAACTTTAAAAACATAAAATCTAATCTAAGTGTATACTAAATTATAGATGTATATACTTAGATTTTTTTAATTTTTAGGAGGTATAAAATGAAATATGATATTATATTTGCTGGTGGTGGACAAGCTAGTATTTTTGGAGCATATGAAGCTATCAATAAAAATCCAAATCTTAAGATATTAGTGGTTGATAAGGGGCAAATGTTGGATAAAAGAGTATGCCCTAAGGAAAAACTTGGTAGGTGTGTAAAATGTCCTACCTGTGCTATTATCTATGGTGTAAGTGGAGCAGGAGCTTATTCAGATTCAAAATTTAATATGGATTATAGAGTAGGGGGAGATGTACACACTATAACAAGTAAAAGTTTAGTTAATGAGACTATTCAGTATGTTGCAGAGATATATAAAAATTTTGGGTTTGATGATGAACCTACAGGTTTAGTCTACAATGAAGAGATGGAACTGATAAAGAGAAGATGTATTGAAAATGATATTCAATTAGTAGATACTCCTACTATGCATTTAGGGACTGATGGATCTAGAGAATTGTACTCAAAATTAATAAAAATTCTTTTGGATAAGGGGATAGTATTTAGTTCAAATTCAGATTTTAAAGATTTGATCATTAAAGATGGGAAGGTAAAAGGTATAGTTGTTGAAACTAAAGAAGGAAAAAAAACTTTTTATAGTGATAATATCATAACAGCTTTAGGTAGAAGTGGAGCTAAACAAATGATGAAAATGTGTCAAGACCATAGTATAGGTTATAGTTCAGGATCTGTAGATATTGGTGTAAGGGTAGAGATCCCTGATGTAGTAATGAAAGCTATTAATAGAAACTTCTATGAAGCAAAGATGGTATTTTATACAAAAAAATACAACGATAAGATGAGAACTTTCTGTAGTAATCCCAGTGGATTTATAGCTGTAGAAAAACATAATAACGATATTATGTTAGCCAATGGCCATGCATATAAAAATAAAAAATCAACAAATACAAACTTAGCACTTCTATGTACTAAGTCATTTACAGAACCATTTAATCAACCCTTTGAATATGCAGCCTCTATTGCAAAGATGTCCACAATGCTTACTGGTGGAAAAGTATTATGTCAATCATATGGAGATCTTAAAGCAGGTAGGAGGTCTACAGAGGAGAGAATGTCTAGATTAAATATAGAACCTACAACGGAAGATTATGTAGCTGGAGATATTTCATTGGCTTGTCCAAAAAGAATTTTAGATAATATTATGGAATTTATAGAGGTACATGATAAGGTAACTCCTGGATTTGCATCTAACGATCTATTATTATATTTTCCAGAGATAAAGTTTAGAAGTACAAGGATGACTATAGATTCCAATATGGAAACTACTATAAAAGGTCTTTACTCAGCAGGAGATAGTTCTGGATATGGAAGTGGATTAAATATAGCAGCAGTGATGGGAATATTAGCGGTAAGAGATATTTTAAAAAAAATAAAATAAAAGTTAAAACCTCCTGTAATTTAGAGTGATCTAAATTATAGGAGGTTATTTAAATAAATTATCAAAGACAGTATTGATATATAAGATATATCTGTAACTATAAAAAAATAATATCATTATCAAATATAAAATCAAAAAATATAAAAGGACTCTTACAAAACTAGAATTTTCTAGGATGTAGAAAGTCTTTTTTTATATTGAGTTAGATTAATTATGATTTCATAGTTAAAATGTGATAAAATAATAATATAAAAAGGAGATCTAGTAAAAAAATTATTGGGGATAATTCCTTACATATATTCAACTTTTATTCATGGATGATAAATTATTAACTATTTTATAATAAAAATTTTGAATTTTAAAGATAGGGGGAAATTATGAAAAATAAATTTGTTCATTTGCATCTACATACAGAATATAGCCTCCTAGATGGAGTAGGTAAAATAGATGAATATTTAGACCGTGCACTGGAACTAAAGATGGATGCTGTGGCAATTACAGATCATGGAAATATGTTTGGCGCTATAGAATTTTATAAGAAAGCTAGGAAAAAAGGGATAAAACCAATCCTAGGAATGGAAGCATACATAAGTTTAGGTTCCATGGAAGATAAGGAAAAAACAACTTATCACCTGGTGCTTTTGGCGAAAGATGAAATAGGCTATAAAAATCTTATGAAACTATCTTCAATAGGATATTTAGAAGGTTTTTACTATAAGCCCAGGGTAGACAAAACTACATTAAAAAAATATAGTGAGGGGTTAATAGGATTATCTGCTTGTATGCAAGGAGAGGTAGCTCGTGGAATTAGAGATGAAAAGTCTAGTGAAGAATTAAAAGATATTATAGATTCTTATGTAGACATATTTGGAAAGGAAGATTTTTATATAGAGCTTCAAGATAATGGAATTCCTGAACAATACCTAATGAATGATAAATTATATAAGTTAGCAAGGGAATATGATCTTTGTGTAGTAGGGACAAATGATGTTCATTATACTTATTACGGGCAACACGGATTACAAGATGTATTAATCTGTATACAGACAGGAAGTAAGATAGATGATAAGAAGAGGATGAGGATCCATACAGATGAACTATTTATGAAGAGTAGAGAGCAACTAGTAGAAAAATTAGGAAAATATGAAGGGGCCTTAGAAAATACAGTAAAGATAGCTGAAAAATGTAATTTAGAGATAGAGTTTGGAAAATTTAAATTTCCTGAATATAAAGTGGGAAAAGAATTTAAAAATACACATGAGTATTTAAGAAAATTAGTTTATGATGGTTTAAATAAAAGATATCCAAATAAAGTAGAGGAAAAAGCAGTAGAAAGGGTAGAGTACGAGCTTAAAATTATAAGTAAGATGGGATATGAGGAGTATTTTGTTGTTGTTTGGGACTTTATAGACTATGCAAAAAAACAAAATATACCTATAGGTCCTGGAAGGGGATCAGCAGCAGGAAGTATGGTTGCTTATACTTTAGGGATAACAGAATTAGATCCTATAAAATATAATCTAATATTTGAAAGATTCCTCAATCCTGAACGGATATCAATGCCCGATATAGATATAGATATATGTCAAGAAAGAAGACATGAACTCATAGAATATGTAGGGGAAAAATATGGGAGGGATAAGGTAGCTCAAATAATTACTTTCGGGACTATGAAGGCTAGAGCTGCTATAAGAGATGTAGGTAGAGCATTAAATATACCTTTGTATAAGGTGGATAAATTAGCCAAATTAATTCCTCAATTTTACACAATAGATCAAGCTATTGGAGAGATAGATGAGTTTAGAGAAGCTTACGATACAGACATAGATTTTAAAAAGATAATAGACATATCTAAGGGATTAGAAAATAAGGTGAGACATGCCTCTATCCATGCAGCAGGAGTAGTTATTACTAAAAATCCCCTAACGGATGATGTACCACTATACTCTGATTCAAAAGGTGAACAAATTTGTACCCAGTATCAAATGAAGGAATTAGAAGACTTAGGACTTTTAAAAATGGATTTTTTGGGGCTTAGAAACCTTACCATACTTCAAAGAACCATAGATTATATAGAAAAAGCAATAGGAATAAAGATAGAACTTAGTGATATTCCATTAGATGCACCTTTGGTATATGATGCCCTTAAAAGAGGGGATACTCTAGGGATATTTCAATTGGAATCTAGAGGTATAAGAAAATTATTAAAAAAATTAAATCCTAATAATTTTGATGATGTAATTGCAGTTTTAGCTTTATACCGACCAGGACCATTAGGATCAGGTATGGTAGACGATTATATAGGTGTGAAAAATAAAATAAAAGATGCTAAATATCCCCACGAAAGTTTAGAAGAGGTATTGAAAGAAACCTATGGAGTAATACTATATCAAGAACAGGTAATGAAGATAGCTTCTATAATGGCAAATTATTCTTTGGGGGAAGCAGACCTACTTCGTCGTGCTATGGGTAAAAAGATATCGGAACTTATGGAAGAAAATAGGGATACCTTTATTGAGAGAGCAATAAAAAATGGTTATGAAAAAAAAATAGCAGAGGATGTATTTTACCTTATAGATAAATTTGCTGGATATGGATTTAATAAGTCTCATTCAGCTGCTTATGGTTTGATAGCTTATTGGACAGCATATTTTAAAGAATATTATCCAAAGTATTACTATGCGGCTCTCATGACTTCTGAACGAGGTAATAATGATAGGTTAGCTATTTATATAGATGATGCCAAGGGACATGGGATAGATATAGGATTGCCAGATATAAATAAAGTTAATAATAAATTTATAGTAGATGGAGATAAAATAAGATTTGGGATGTCTGCTATAAAGAACTTAGGTGAGGGACTAATAGATAAACTTAGTAAAGATATAGAGGAATTTGGTATATATAAAACTTTTGAAGATTTTGTTATCCGAACAAAGAAGCTAGGTATGAATAAAAAATCTTTGGAAGCTTTAGTACTATCAGGAACATTGGATAGTCTCCCAGGAAATAGAAGGGAAAAATATAGTTGTATAGAAAAATCTTTGGTATATGCAGTCCGTATAGCAAGGGAAGATGAGATTCAGCAGATGAATTTATTTGGGGAGGCTCGTGCAACTATAGAAAGCTTTACTATGGGAAGTATGGAAGAATATAGTATAGAAAATATCCTAAAGGGAGAAAAAGAATATCTTGGATTTTATTTTACCGGACATCCACTAGATAAATATAATGAACTATTAAATGTTTATGAATTAGATAAGATAGTTGAATTAAAAGCTGATAGGTCTCACCATGCTAAAACTTGTGGGATAATTAGTGAATTAAAAAAAGTAATAACTAAAAAAAATAAACAGATGATGGCTATGTTTACTTTAGAGGATAATTTTGGGACTATTAGATGCACTGTATTTCCAAATGAATTTGAGAGACTATCTAACTATCTTGTAGAAGGAAATGCTGTATATTTAGAGGGGAATATACAAATAGATTTTTTTGGTGGAAATGAAGAGAAAAAGATAATTGTAAAAAACTTGAAATATTTAGAAGATATAGTTGAGGTTCCTAGTTTTAAAGTTTATATATTGATAGATGAAGAGACTAAGATAAAATTGCCAAAATTAAAAAAAATACTCCTAAATTATAAAGGAAAGCATAAGGTCTATATTGCACTTCGACAAAAAGAGGGGAATAGAGTTATTGAGATAGGGGAAAAATATAGAGTAGAACCTAGTGTAGATTTTGTCCGTGAAGTAGGGGAGCTCTTAGGAATAAACAAGATGAAGATTAAATAACAGGTGTATTTTATTTCTTGAAAGAAGATATTATATATGTTAAAATTTAGAGCGACTAAAAGAGATTATTGGGAGGCAAGATGAAAAACGATATGAATACGGTAAATGAAATAATAAAAATTATAGGTGAGTCACAACTTACAGAGATATCTATAGAGGAAAAAGAATTTAAACTTTTTATAAAAAAGCCTAAGTTAGTCTTGGAAGAAAGAATAGAAGAGGAAGAGATAGAAGTGACTGGGGAAAAAGTTATAGTAGAAGAGGTAAAAAATATTATATCTAAAAGTGTAGGAAGATTTTATTTTATGGATAAAGATGAAAAACCTATGATGACTGTAGGAATGTTTGTGAAAAAAGGACAAAAAGTTGGCTATGTAGAAGCTATAGGTATTAAGACTGATATAGAAAGTGAATTTGATGGGGAAATAAAAGAAATTTTAATTGAAAATGGAGATGTAGCCGAATACGGAAAAGTATTTGTTAAACTAGGATAAAATTAGGAGGAAAAGGATGTTTAAGAAGATATTAATTGCTAATCGTGGAGAGATAGCAGTTAGAATAATTAGAGCAGCAAAAGAATTAGGGATAAAAACAGTAGCTGTATATTCTATTGCAGATAAAGAAAGTTTACATGTAATGTTAGCAGATGAATCTATATGTATAGGACCTGCAATGAGTTCTGAATCATATTTAAAGATACCAAATATAATAGCAGCAGCAGAGGCAACAGGGGCAGAAGCTATTCATCCAGGATATGGATTCTTATCTGAAAACGCTGAATTTGCAAAGATATGTAAAACTCATGGGATAGTATTTATAGGGCCAAGCCCAGAATGTATTAATAATATGGGAGACAAAGCTACAGCTCGTGCTACAGCTATAGAAAATGGAGTACCACTTACCAATGGAACAGGGATAATTTATAAGATGGAAGATGCCAGGAAGGTAGTACATGAAAAAATTGGTTACCCAGTAATGATAAAAGCTACAGCTGGTGGTGGTGGAAAAGGAATGAGGATAGCTAGGAATGATACTGAATTTGCAATAAATTTTGGAGCAGCTCAAAATGAAGCTGAGGCAGCATTTGGAAATCCAGATTGTTATGTAGAAAAATATGTAGAAAATCCAAGACATATAGAGATTCAAATTGTAGGAGATAAATTTGGAAATGTAGTTCATTTAGGAGAAAGAGATTGTTCTATCCAAAGGAGGCACCAAAAATTAGTTGAAGAAGCACCATCTGCTACATTACCAGAAGATGTAAGGGAAAAGATGGGGAAAGCAGCTGTAAAATTAGCTAAAGCTATAAACTATGATTCTGTTGGAACTCTAGAATTTTTAGTGGATGTAAACAATGATTTTTTCTTTATGGAGATGAATACAAGGGTACAAGTTGAACATACTGTTACTGAATCTATTACAGGTTTTGATATAATTAAAGCTCAAATAATTGTAGCATCAGGACATGAACTTCCTATAAAACAATCGGATATAGAACTTCATGGACATTCTATCGAGTGTAGAATAAATGCAGAGGATCCAGAAAATAGTTTTATGCCATCAGCAGGAACACTAGAAAGATATATTGTTCCTGGAGGGATAGGAGTAAGGGTAGATTCCCATTCTTACCAAGGATATAGTATACCACCATATTATGATTCTATGATTGGGAAATTAATAGTTCATGGTGTAGACAGAGAGGAAGCTATTATTAGAATGAAAAGAGCACTGGAAGAATATAAGATAGAAGGAGTAGAGACTACTATTAAATTCCATGAAAAAGTATTAGATAATGAAGAATTCAAAAGTGGAAATTATTCAACTAACTTCATAGAGAAAAATTTTCCTGAATATTTAAAAGGATAGATTAAAAAATTTATAACCTCTCTTTTCTCTTAAAATATTTAAATTAAAATTTAATTTGAATATATTAATAAAAAAAATAGGAAATGCTCAAAAAAATGATATACTATAGGTGTAAGGATCTACAAGTATAAAATAATTTTGGAGGTGGACAGATGTCTGAATTAGGAAACATTAAAATAGCTGATGAAGTAGTAAAGGTAATTGCAGCCAAGGCAACATTAGAAGTGGATGGAATCTACAAGATGACAAGTGGAGTAACTGATGAAGTGAGTAAGATCTTAGGCATTAATAAGATAACTAAAGGAGTAAAGGTAGAAGTAGGAGAAAAAGAATGTAGTGTAGATGTACATATAGTTGTAGAATATGGTTTTCCAATTCCACTAATAGCTACTAGTGTACAAGAAAATATAATAAAAAATATTACAGAGTTGACTGGTCTTAAAGTGGTAGAAGTAAATGTATATATTCAAGATGTAAAGGTAAAGGAAGCTTTAAAAGAAGAAGACATATTAGATTAGAGGCGTTATACGCCTCTAATATTTTTAAGGTTTAAATTTGGAGGAATGAATATGTTTATAAAATTTATTTTTGGAATAGCCTGGATAGGAATTTTTATCTTAGCTATATTTGGAATATATATAGGAATTTTTCCGTCATACTTAGAGATATTAGATTTTAATAACCTGATAACTCGAGGTGTTATAGGAGGAGTGTCACTAATTTATTTATTGTTATTTATAGAAAAATTAATTACTCTTTTCGAAAGACCAAAAGAGTTGAGAATGAAAACTCCCAATGGGATGTTAAAAATTTCTTCTAATTCTGTAAATAATATAGTAAAAGAAGTGGTAGGAGATCATCCAAAAGTTAAAAGTTTAAAAGTAAAAAATAAAACTAATGGAAAAAAATTGAAAATTTTTGTGTCTATTGATATAATGTCTAGTCAGTCCCTTTCAAACGACCTTAATTTGATCCAGCAAGATATTAAAGATAGGATTGAAAGTTATTTGGATTTGAGTATTACAGAAGTTGAACTTAGGGTAACTAAGTTAATAAAAGAGAGATCTAGTAATAAAAGAGGTGATTAGTTATGTTAGAGGAATTGATAGAAAGACTTGCAATAAATAGTAAAAAATATATAGGTGGATTGATGGGATTTGCTTTTGGTTATATCTTTATAACACATGGTATCATCTCTATGATAGTCATTATGTTGACAACTTTATTAGGGGCTATATTTGGAGATAAGGAAAATATTAAAAAGCTAAAAAAAATATTAGTAAATAGATTAAAAGATGAATAGGAAGGGAAATTATGAGTAGAAAGATCGCAAGAGAAGAGTTGTTTAAGCTTTTATTTGAAGCTGACATGAATAAGGTAACACCATTACAAAGATTAGAAAGTTTTTTAGAAAATGGAAACAGAAGGGTAGAGAGGTTAGAAGAAGATGAAGATTCTAATAATGTTGAAGAATTTATTTTGAGTGAGACAGAAAAAGAGTTCATTATAGAATTTGCCCAAGGAATAGATAAACACTACGGTACTATAAATCAAGAAATTTCTGAAAATATGGATGAATGGTCATTACAAACCATAGGAAGCGTAGAAAGATCATTACTTAGGTTTGGTGTATATGAATTGATGTATGAAGAAACTGGTTTTGAGATTGTATTAAATGAAATTATTGAGTTAGCTAAAATTTATGGAGATGCAACATCCCATGAATTTGTAAATGGAGTATTAGCTAAATTTGTAAAGAGTAAATAAAAACAGTCATTTGACTGTTTTTTTATTTACTCAATTTTTTAATTAATTTTATATTTTCTTCTAAATTTTTAACCTTTGTAGTGCTGACTAAGATAGATTTTACAGCTTCTTGTTTCATGACATATTCAAAAGCACTTTCTATTAAAGGTTTGTTAGTTGATTTTAGAGTTTCAATCCTATCAAAAATATCCTTTTCATAAAATAGATCATTAAATTTTCTTATATCCATCTTGGCAAATTTATATCCTTTTTTTACTTTTTCAGATAATAATCCTTGAGCTAAGGTACTATAGGATATATACCCAATATTATTATTTTGACAAAAAGGTAGAATATCCTTTTCATCGTTAGTCTGTAAGATATTATATTGATTTTGAATACTACTTATATCACATAGATTCGAGGCTTGTCTAAGTTCCTCTAGATTAAAATTAGATACTCCTATACCTTTTATTATATTTTGTTTTTTCAATTCATTGAGAGTTTCAAAAACTGTGTTTAAAGATGTTTTCTTATCTAAGTGGTGAACTTGATAAAGATCTATATAATCAGTCTTTAGACGTTTTAAAGAAGCCTCTATTTCAAATAAAATAGAATCTCTAGAAATATCATGGGTAACGTGCCCCCATTCATTCCATCTAAGTCCAAATTTACTAGCTATAACTATATTTTTACGAATACTTCTTGTAACTTCTCCTAATATTTCTTCTGATCTACCAAATCCATAGATTGGTGCAGTATCAAAAAAATTTATACCTAGTTCAATACTTTTTTCTAGAGTTTTTATAGCTTCCCCTTGGTTAACATCTTTCCACCCATGTTTAGATAGAGCCCAACAACCAAATCCCAAAAGGGATATTTTTTTGTCTATATTTTTTATATTATTATATTTCATTTTTTACCTCTTTGTCTATTTTTTTTATTATAAATTATATAAATGTTTTTTATGAAATATCCCTATATTCAGGGAGTTTTAGAATGATAGTCGTTCCTTGGTCTTTTATAGAATCAACTTCTAAACTGCCTCTATTAAGGTGGATAAATTCCTTTGTAATAATAAGTCCTAAGCCAGTTCCTTTCTCATTTTGAGTTCCTAAAGTAGTCAAATGTTTATCTAATCTAAACAGTTTAGACTGAATATCTAAGTTCATTCCCACTCCGTTATCTTTGATAAATATATATATATATTTATCTTTTCGCTCACTATAAAGTTCAATTTTTCCAGAATTAGGAGTAAATTTTATGGCATTTGAAAGAATATTACGAAAAACAGCTTCGATCATATTTTTATCAGCTAAAATAAAATGTTTATCCGAAATACTATTTGAAAGTTTAATGTTTTTGGATTCTAAATTTAATTTTAAAATTTGGTATGCAGAAGCTGTGAGATCATTTATTTTAACTTTCATAGGAGAGGGTATCACATATCCCCTCTGTATTTTAGACCATTCTAATAAATTTATTAAAAGAGCATTTATTCCTTGTATAGAATCGTTGATAGAATAGATTAATTTTTTTTTCTTTGTATCATCATAGGAATCATATTTTCTAGTTAGAATACTAAAAATTCCAGTAATACCAGTAAATGGACTTTTTAAATCATGGGCTAGTATAGATATAAATTTATCTTTAGTTCTATTATTTTCTATTAATTTTTCATTCTGTAACTGTAATTTTTTTTCATAAAATTTACGTTTATTTGTTTCTTTTGAGATAATCCATATAGTAATAGAGAGAGTTAAAAATATAAATAAACTGAGAGATCTATATCCGTCTAAAAAATGTTTTTTCATGGCAATTATTTTTGTCTTGGGAACTTTGATAAGTAACTTCCAAGTAGAGTTTATATTTTCACTAAAATCTACTTGAGGAAAAAGTGTTTTAAAATCTATTGTATCAAAAATATATAAAATATCCTTGTTGAGATTAGAACCATGATTAGAGTTTAAAAGGAAAAGTTCCTCTTTTTTTAGAAACTCATCACTGTTATTTTTATCTAAACTAAACCAGTAAAAATTTTCTTGAGATATTAAATTTAAAGAGTGATATTTTTTTAAAATATCGTCGATATAAACTTGTTTTCCATAAAGAGAAATAGTTCCTAAAAAAAGGTTATCGTTTCCATATATAGGTGCCATAATATTAATTATAAAATCATTGTTACGGTCCCCCAAGATTTGAAATATTATTTTTTTAGGCTTTTTGATAGTAGATTGTTGAGAAACTTCAGTATATTCATCTTTAAAGTATTCCTTAATTATTGTATGATCTTTATTATTTTTGATATATCCTGCAAAATATTTTTTTTTGATCTCAAGATAATTTTTTAAAAAATCTTGATTCTTGTTTAAATTAGGTCTTTTAGATAAAAGGGATCTTATTTGGGGTGCTTCAGATAAAAAACGAATGTCATCTATATGGTCAATAAATTCTTTCTCAATATCTTTTTTTATTAAATTTAAGATCATTTTTTTTTCAGACTTTAGTTTAATTATATTTTGAGAAACATTTAATTGGTATAAAAAAAAGATAAATAAAAAAAAAGGAATCAAGCTCCTCACTAATAAAAGAAGGTAAGACTTAAATATTTTAGATTTCAATTGAGTCATTTAACTCCTCCTTCACATTTATTTTATACTATAATAGCACAATTAGTATAAAAAAACAACGTTTAAGAAGAGTTGAATTAATGGTCATGATGTTCTAATCCCTGAAGGATTATATTTTTAACATGATTATCGTTTAAGGTATAATATACAACTTTTCCATCTTTTCTATTTTTAAGGACTCTATTTTCCCTTAAAATTTTTAGTTGATGGGAGATGGAGGAGTGGGTCATATTTAGAGTAGTTGCTATATCACATACACACATCTCCCCCTCTAAAAGGATAGCAATAATTTTAAACCTTGTTTTATCTCCTAGAATTTTAAAAAATTTAGCAGTCTGCTCTAAGGAAGGAAGATTATCTAATTTTTTTTTTGCCTTATCTACCCTGGCCTCATTGATTGAAACACATCTACAAATATCCATAATTAATCCTTTATAATTACAAATTTATCAGAAACTATCTCCTTGATAACAGATGTAAATTCTAATTTATTATTCATAATAAGGGGGAGGATAATTTGTTTTTTATCGTGGGTAATAATATCTAAACAAGCTTCTAATTTTTTACTTTTAGGAGCAACCATCTTACGAAGTTCGACTAATTTTACCTTATCTAATTCTATAGTAAATTGTTTATTGATTAACTTTTTATTAGTTACATCGATCTCGATCTTATAGGCAAAGGACATCTTTAAATTATAAAGACCAAACAAAACCATTAGGAGAGCTAGAATATAACCAATTGGATTCCCACCGTTAGTTTTAAGTACCCAAAGTTGGAATCCTCCAATAAGTGTGATGGGGATACCTGTTCCCATCCAAACTATTTTTTTTGTGAAATTTAATCCATATTTATACTTATCTTTTAGTATTACATTTGTGTTGTTTAATTTTTTTATAAAATCATCATAAAATAACATATTTTTTACTCCTTATATTCTTAGATATTAATATAGAGTGTAGAAGTTATCTACACTCTATAAAAGTTTAATCTATAATTCTTTTTAAATCCTCATCTTTAAAGTCTAAGTTATGAACTGAATTAATATATCTAATAGTTTTAGTTTTCCCTCTAATTAATAGAGTTTGAGTCCTAGCTATATTTTTTTTTCTACTAACACCAGTTAAAAGATCTCCATCGGTAATTCCCGTAGCAGCAAAAATAACTTCATCATCTTTTACTAGATCATCAATATTAAAAACATTAGAGATATCAATTCCCATCTCCTTACATCTAGATTTTTCAAAGTTGGAAATTTTATCATTTTCTAGAGATATTCCTTTTACTTCATTTCTTAGTTTTAATCTAGCCTGCATATCTCCACCGAGAGCTTTGATAACAGCAGCAGAGATAACACCTTCAGGTGCTCCTCCAATTCCATATAACAGATCTGCATCAGAGTCAATAATGGCAGTTAGGATAGAACCAGCAACGTCTCCATCAGGAATAGCAAATATTCTAACACCCATTTGTTGAAGATCCTTGATGATCTTATGGTGTCTAGGCTTGTCTAAGATAACCATAACTAGTTCGTTTAAAGATTTTTTTAATGCTTTAGCGACATTGTTAACATTATCTAAAAGTGGTAAATTAAGATCGATAGCTCCACGGGCATCGGGACCTACAATTAATTTTTCCATATACATATCTGGCGCTTTTAAAAAACTACCTTTATTTCCAATAGCCATAACAGCTAAAGCATTTCCTTGACCTTGAGCAGTCATACGAGTACCCTCTACAGGATCTACAGCAATATCTACAGCTATATCCATATCATTTCTTAAACCAACTTTTTCACCGATATATAGCATAGGTGCTTCATCAATTTCGCCCTCTCCGATAACTATCTCACCGTTAATATGGATCTTGTTTAGTGTAGTTCTCATAGCGTCAACAGCTGCTTGATCGGCAGCTTCCTTGTCACCTCTACCGACCCATTTGTGTGCTGCTAATGCTGCAGCTTCAGTTACCCTTGCAAATTCGATAGCTAATTCTCTTTTCATTAATCTTGTTCCTCCTCGTATATAACTCTATATATAGTTTCATTCTTTTTCTTCATATTTAGTTTGTTTCTTGCAAATTTTTCAATGTAATATAGGTTGTTAGAATCATCTAATTGGTGATCTAGGTCTTTTATCTCATCCTGTAAATTTTCAGTCTTAATAGTACTAGTTTTCAATTCATTCTTTAGATTATCTAGAGTTCTATATCCACTATAAATTCTTGGGATATAGAGAAAGATTGCTAATATTCCCAGGACGATAAATAAAAAAAATCCATTAATTCTTTTCATTATCTATCTCCTTCTAGTTTTTTTATTAATTTAACTATATATATTCCTAAGGCAAAAATTATAATATTTGTGATACCACTAGATAAATTTAAAGTAAATCCAGGCCAAATTTCTATAAGGGAAGCTACAATAAGACCAACTATAAAATATAGAGTATTGTCTCTGTGGGATTTTAAAAGTTTGTCTATAATTTTGGCAAAGCCAATAATACCTACTATTGCTCCGATGCCCACCAAGGCAACTGGTATTATCATTTGATTATTTATAAATCCTAGAATATTATAATATTCTCCTAGCATGACTAAAAGAAGAGATCCAGAAATTCCAGGGATAACCATAGCTCCTCCAGCCAAAGCTCCAGACAAGATTAATTTTAGAGTATACCCTCCTGTCAATTGATATAAATTACTAGAAGTTTCTTCACCACTATAAAAAGATTGAAAAATAATAAAACTAATCATTAAAAGTAATCCAAATAAAAACCATAGTTTACCATGTTTATTTATTTTTTTGTTATCTCTATGGGTCAAAACTAATGGGAGAGATGCCACTATCAGTCCTAAAAAGAAAAAGCTAGTACTCTCTCTATAGTTGGTATAGAGAAAATCTATCACCTTGGCAAAGATAAGAAGACCTGTAACAACACCTGCAAATATTTGGGATAAAAATTTAAAAATTTTTCTTTTTTTTTCTTTAGGAGCAGTAAGAAAATCACCTATAGATTCTGTAAGTTTTTCATAAACTCCCAAGAGGAGAGCTACAGTCCCACCAGAAATTCCAGGAATAATATTAGCTATTCCAATAAGGGCACCATTGATTATATTCTTAATCACTCTCAACCATCCCCTTAATTTCTTTTACAAATGATTCTACATCGGAAAAGTCTTTATATACAGAGGCAAACCTAATATATGCAATCTCATCTAATTTTTTTAATTTTGCCATAACCAGTTCCCCTAATTCAGTGCTTTCTATCTCAAGGTGGTTAGTTCTTCTAATTGTATCTTCAATTTCTTGTACAAATCTTTCTAAAACCTCTAAGTTAACATTTCTCTTAATAACAGCTCTTTCAAGACCCTTTAAAAGTTTATCTTTATTAAAAACTTCTTTTATTTTATTTTTTTTTATTACAAAAATAGGAATAGGTTCTATTTTCTCATAGGTTGTGAATCTTTTAGAGCAAACTACACATTCCCTTCTTCTTTTTATAGAGTTATCTATGCTATAGGGTCTACTATCAATAACCTTAGTATCTATAGCACCACAGTAAGGACATTCCATAATTTATACCTCTTCTGAACTTATGATATTTAGAATTTCTTGTGCATCTGTTGCCTTTAAAAGTTTATCTCTAAAATCTTCACTTCGGATCAACCTTGAAATTCTAGCTAAGATTTTAAGATATATACTGCTGTCACTTAGTGGAGAAGCAAATACAAAAAATAGTTGAACATCTTGATTATCTAAGGAGTTAAAGTTAATTCCTTTGTCACACCTTCCAAAAGCGATCGTTAGTTTTTTAGCAAAATCAGTTTTAGCGTGGGGAATAGCTACACCTTTTCCAATTCCAGTACTTCCTAATTTTTCCCTTTCAATAAGAGCTAATTCAATAACTTTAGGATCGTCGATAGAACTCGATGTTCCTAGGAGTTCTGATAGCTCTAAAAGAGCTTCTTTTTTATTTTCAGCTTTTAAATCTAGGGAAACCATATCCGTAGTTATATAGTCTGTTATTTTTGCAATATTCATTTGAGCCTCCTAAAAAAATTCTTTAAAATTTATTTTTAAATTTAAATGATAGTTCATATAATCCTCTAAGAGTGAAATTATCTTTTTAATATCACCTATAGAAGGATCTAGAGAAACTATATTGTTTATCTTTTCATCGAATAAGTGTGTAATTATAATTTTTTGGATCTCAGTTAATCTATTAGAGGATGGTAAATTATCGATTGTTGAGTTTTCTATATTAAAATATAGACCATCTTTTATATTAAACATAATCCCTTCTTTCTGAATAAGAAGAGCTAAAAAATATCCTAAGAGAAGATAATCTTTAATTGCTTTATTATTTTTATCTAAAAAACGAAAGGAGTTCAAGAGTAGTTTATATAGGTCTATTCTTGTTTCATTTTCGGTTAAGATGGAATTTAAAATTTCTAAGATATGAAAAGAGATATTTAATTTTTCTAGATCTTTTCTCAGGTTAAAAAAAGTTTCATTTAATTCAAAAGAGCTTAAGATATAATATTCATCTCTCTTATAGAATATAAAGTTAGAGATCGCAAATAAATCTGCTCCATTGAGATGTCTTTTTTTAGATTTTCGAAGTCCTTTAATATTGAGGGTAATCTTACCAAAATTTTTAGTAAATAATGTCAATGATCTATCAGCTTCAGAATGATCAACTTTTTTTATTACTATACCATCAGTTTTTAATAATTTCATCGAGGTAGAAATCCTTTTTAGATATAGGAACATTTATTTCAATATCTCTGATCATTAACTCCGAAACTTCAATATTTTCATCTAGTATTCTAACATGTGTTGGAAAATTAATCCCATTTATTTTTGTAAAAGATTCAAAAATTATTGTTATACCATCGTTATAGATAATTTTTTTGATTTGATCGTCAGATTTAATAACTCTAAAATTTATATTTTCATCATTTGATTTTAGGTCACGAATAAACTTTAATATATAATTCTCATCTTCGTTTATTTTTTGATCTATTGTTTGTTCTAAAAGTGGATAATAGATAGTTTTATCAGAACCAATATATAGGTAAATTTCCCCTTTATTAATAGAAGGAGAGATTATTTTTTTTTTGAGTTTATCTGGTAGACTTGCTAAAACTTCGTATACTTTTATCTTTGTTCGATTATTCAAGTGGGAACTTTCAGTAAATATAGCTTTAAAAGTATTAATTTTTTTAAACTCATTTTTATCTTCAGCAAATAAACTTAAGCTGAAGATAAATAAATAAAGTATTATTTTTTTCATAGGTTACCTCTCTTTTTTTATAATCATAACATCTTTGAGATTGAAGATGTTATAGGGAAGTTTTACTGTTATTTGTTTAAACATCTCATCATCATTGTTGATAGTTGTGATATATCCTAAAAAAAGATTCTTTTTATAGATATCACTAATACCAGAAGTAAAGATCTTGTCACCTATTTTGATATTTGAATCAGTAACAATATATTCTAGATTGAGCAATTCATTTCCTTGGCCACTTAAAATAGAAAGGGTGTTACCGTTTTCATCGGTAGCACTTGTATAACTTTGATTAGAGGTTATTAACTCTACAGTGGAGTAGTCATCAAAGACTTCTTTAACCCTTCCAACTACACCTAGAGGAGAGGTAACAGCCATATTTTGTTTTATATTGTCGTTTTTTCCCTTATCAATTGAGATAGTTTCGTAGGGACTCAATGCATCGATATAGGAAATTTGGGCTACAATAACTTCATATTTCACTTTTTTTTTCATTTGAAGTAACTCTCTTAGATGCTTATTTTCTTCCAAAAGATTTTTATTTTCTAGGGAAAGATATTTTTGTTTTTCTATAGTTAATTCTAAAATTTTATTTTTTTTAGAGATCTCTTTGACATAAAAAAAACTATTGAAAACTTTTTGAAGGTTGTTAGTAGTTTTATATACTTTTAATCTAAAGGGGAGTAATATGTTGTTAGTTTTAGACATAAGAAGATCAGAACGCAAAAAAGCGATAGTTATAAATAAAACTATTATTAAAGGTAACCACCACTTTTTTTTTGTTTTTTTTTGTTTGAA